>Ga0315533_1000747_pt1 | contig 26761 bp, 21 predicted proteins | sample SalMarSW160130MG_FD_203081 | JGI IMG/M metagenome (GOLD analysis project Ga0315533, IMG submission 203081) | Salt marsh sediment microbial communities from the Plum Island Ecosystem LTER, Massachusetts, United States - Salt Marsh Sediment SW1601-30 ... | reverse complement strand
GGTGCAGACCCTGCGCCAGGCGGTGACCGAGGGAAGCTCAGTGCTTGCCCCCCTGGCGCCGGAGCTGAAGGCGAAGCTGCCCGACCTGCCCGAGCCCCCTCCCGTGGCAGCGGAGGCCGAGGCCTACCGCCTCTTCCAGGAGGTCACGGAGTTCCTCAAGAACGCCTCTACGTCTGCTCCCCTGGTGCTGGTGCTGGAAGACCTGCAGTGGGCGGACAAGGGCTCATGCTCCCTGCTGCAGCACCTGGCCAGACGGCTGGCCGGGGGCAGGCTGCTGCTGGCCATCTCCTGCCGGGAGGCGGAGCTGGAGCCCAGCCACCCCCTGAGGGAGGCCCTGCCCCATCTTAGGAGGGAGTCGGGCTTCTGGGAGCTCCCTCTCAAGGGTTTGCGGGAGTCCGAGGTCAGGGAGCTCGTCACCGTCCTGGCCGAGCAGGAGGTCCCCCGGGCCCTGGTCCTGGCCCTCCACCAAGAGACCGAGGGCAATCCCTTCTTCGTCCAGGAGACCCTCAAACACCTTATAGAGACGGATATCCTCTATGAGGAGAGGGGGCAGTGGACCAGCAAGACCACCATCTCTTCCATCGGCCTGCCCGAGAGCGTGCGGGACGTGATGGAGCGCAGGCTGGCCGGCCTGTCGGAGGAGTGCCGCCGCCTGCTCCAGGTGGGCGCTGTGCTCGGCCGCCGCTTCAGCCTCTCCCTGGCCCAGCGGGTTGCTAAGCTGGATGAAGAGGTCACCCTGCGGGCGGTGGAGGAGGCTCTGGCTGCCCAGGTGGTGAGGGAGCAGCGCCAGGAGAGGCGCACCTACTATCAGTTCACCAGCACCCTTCTGCGGGAGAACCTGTACGGCCGCCTCAGCGCTCCCCGGCGGGAGCGCCTGCACCTCCGGGCCGCCCACGCCCTGGAAGAGGCCTACCCCGAGCGCCTGGAGGACTATGCGGCCGAGCTGGCCTATCACTACCGCGAGGCGGGGGAGGGTGCCCCCGCCGAGACGGCCTACCGCTGGACGGTGAAGGCCGCCCAGCAGGCGGCGGCCGCCTACGCGCCCGCTGAGGCCGTGGCCCTCCACCGCTCTGCCCTCGAGCTGGCGGATGCCGTGAGCCTGTCCCCGGGGGAGAAAGCGGTCCTCCTGCTAGATCTGGCAAGGGCCCAGGGGGCGGCCAGCGACTTTGAGGGGAGGATCGAGAGCTACGAAGAGGCGGCCCGGGGGTTCGAAGCGGCGGGCGATGTGGCCGGGGCGGCCAGGGCCTACAGCGTGCTTGCTGGGTACCTTGGCTGGCAGGGGCAATTCGAGCGTGGCCGTTGGTTCGCCGAAAAGGGGCTGGAGCTGGTCGGCCCGGCAGACCGGGCGGAACGGGCCGTCCTGCTCGCTTATCACGCCCAGACCTCGCTGAGCCTGCACCGCTTCGACATGGCGTTCAAGGAAGCGGCCGAGGCGGAGTCCCTGGCACAGCAGGTCACCGACCCCTGGACACTCGGCATGCTGCTCAATCCCATCGCCTGGCTCTACTGGCTTGCGTGCTTTCCCCAGAAGGGCCAGGATGCAGGCGACCGCGCTGCGGCTGGGTACGAAGCGGCGGGCGAAGTGGCCGGGGCCTGCTACCCGAGACTCGCGAGCCTGCACTCGGCGACCGGGCAGGGACGAGTGGCGGTCGGTGGCCCTGAGTGGGCGGAACTGCGCCGCATCTCCGAGCAGCGCCTGGCCTTCCAGCCCGCCTACGCCGCCGCCCTCTATGTCGCATGGCAGCGTCTTCTGGCCGGAGACCTGCTGGAATCGGAGCGCATCGGCGAGGAGGTGCTCACCCAGGCCTCCGAGATGCGGGTCTTCGCGCTCATGCCGTTTATCTTAGAGTACTCTGCGATGCTCATGATGCTGACCCGACGCTACGATCAGGCCGAGGCCCGCCTGGCGGCCCTACAGACCGCCTACGAAGCAGCGGAGAGGGGTACGTTCCTGGCGGGCCCCTGGCCCTGGCGGGTCCTCCTCTCCCTTGAGAAAGGGGATACGGCCTCAGCGCGGAGACTCCTCGCTGACTGCCCCCAGTGGCCATTCGAGGAGCCGCTGAGCTGGGGAGGGGCGTACAACCTGCTGGCCTGTGGGGAGGGCCTTGCCGAGCTCGGCGAAGCAGAGGGTCTCGACGCCTGCTATCAGCGTCTGCGCGAACTGAACGCACGAGGCATAGAATTTCTTGTGCCCTGCCTCGTTCCTCGCGTCATCGCCATGATGGACGCCGTCAGCAGGCGCTGGGACGACGCCACCACCTACTTCGAGAAAGCCCTCAACCTGGCGCGACGACTGGGCTACCGCCTGGAGCTGGCGGCCACCCTTCTGGCCTACGCCAAGATGTGCCTGGCCAGAGACGCCGCCGGCGACGCCGAGGCCGCCACCGCCATGCTCAACGAAGCCCTTCAGCTCTATCAGGACATGGGCTTGCCTCAGAGGGCTGAGAAGGTCCTCGCCGTCAAGATGCAGGCTCAGGAGAAGGTAGCGCCCGGCCTGACCCCCAGGCCAGCCAGGGCAAGGAGGACCATGCGCTCCACCATCGAGCAGATCCTGCCATCGGCCCTGGCCGATGCCCCCAGCCTGGCCCGCCACTCCGACGAGCAGGGCACCGTCACCATCCTCTTCACCGACATCGAGGGCTCCACAGCCCTGGCTCAGCGCCTGGGCGACAAGCCATACCACGCCCTCCTCGCCGAGCACAACCGCATCCTGCGGGAGCAGGTCGCCCGCCACGGCGGCCACGAGGTCAAGTCCATGGGCGACGGCTTCATGGTAGCTTTCGCCAGCGCCGCCAGGGCCCTCTCCTGCGCCGTCGACATCCAGAAGGCCTTCGCTGAGCACAACCAAGAGCATGCCGAGGAGGCCATCAACGTCCGCATCGGCCTCAACACCGGCGAGTCCATCGAGGAGGCGGGGGACTACTTCGGCACCGCCGTCACCCTGGCCGCTCGCATCGCCAACAGGGCCCAGGGCGGGCAGATCCTGGTGTCGGAGGTCGTGCGCACCGTCGGCGGCTCGCTGGCGGGCGTGGACTTCCGCGACGCCGGCCGCAAGCAGCTCAAGGGCATCAAGAGCCGGCAGCGGGTGTACGAGGTGGTGTGGTAGCGATGCAGCCGCAGATCCGGTTCTGCACCACATCTCAGGGTGTCCGCATAGCCTGCGCCAGCGTAGGTCAGGGGCCGCCGCTGATCACGACTCCTTCGAACTGGGAGAGTATGACCTTTGTCCTGCAGAACAGGGTTGGCGGCCGCTTTTACGAAGTCCTCGCCAAGCGCCACACGGTGATCCGCTACGACAGGCGGGGAGTGGGCCTCTCTGACAGGGAGAGGACGGACTTCACCTTACAAGCCGACCTGGAGGATCTCGAAACGGTGGCCGACGGGCTCGCTCTCAGGCGTTTCGCCCTGATGGGGAGTTTTCACCTGGGGCCTGCAGCTATCGTGTACGCGGCCCGCCACGCGGACCGGATCTCCCGTCTCATCCTCTACGGCACGTATGCTTGCGGGCGGATGCTTACCCGCGAGGACGTAAAGACATCGCTCACGTCCATGGTGCGAGCGCACTGGGGCATAGCTTCGAGGACGCTGGCGGCCATCGCTGCGCCGGGCATCGGCGATGAAATGTTACAGGCGATCGCCTCCGCGGCGCGGGAGTCCGCCACCGGTGAGATGGTAGCGAAACTCCTGGAAATGGCCTATGCCACCGATGTGGTCGAACTCCTGCCAGAAGTCAAGGTTCCCACACTGGTGCTGCATCGCCGGGGCGACCGGGCCATACCTTTTCGCCTGAGTCGTGAACTGACTTCCGTCCTTCCTGCAGCCCGCCTGGTAGCCCTGGAGGGAACCATCAATTGGCCTTGGTTTGGCGATAGCGATTCTGTGCTGCGGGCCATCTATGAGTTCTTGGGCGAAGGCGAGGAGGCGGCAGCGGCCGCGCCTGAGCCATCAAGACAAGCAGGCGGCCTTGTCACCATCCTCTTCACCGACATGGAGGGCTCCACATCGCTCACGCAGCGCCTGGGCGACGCCGAAGCCCAGGAGGTACTGCGCACTCACAACACCATCGTCCGAGACGCCTTGAGGGCGCACAGCGGCTCCGAGATAAAGCACACCGGTGACGGCATCATGGCCTCCTTCGCTTCGGCGAGCCGCGCCCTCGAATGCGCCATCGCCATGCAGACGGCCTTCGCCGAGCACAACGAGTCGGCGGGGGAGCCCATACGGGTGCGCATCGGGCTGAATGCTGGGGAGCCGATAGCGGAGGAGAAGGACCTGTTCGGGACGGCCGTCCAACTGGCCGCCCGCATATGCGCCCACGCCGAGCCGACCCAGATCCTGACCTCGGACTTGGTCAAGGGGCTAGCTGCAGGCAAGGGCTTCCTGTTCTCGGACCGTGGCGATGTAGCGCTGCGAGGCTTCGAGGACCCCGTGCGGCTGTACGAGGTGAGGTGGCGGGAGGAAGGGTGATGGAGCCGCGCATCCAGTACGCCCAGACCGCCGACGGGGTGAGCATCGCCTTCTGGACGCTTGGGGGAGGGGATGATTCGACAGGCCCGTTCGGCGGCGGACTAAGGGCGCGCTGACGCTTCGTCGAGCGTAGCTAAGGAAGGAAGCCAATACCATCATGGGACGACTCCTCTTGGCCCTGTTGGCAGTGTCGGCCATCGCTTCGGGTTGGCTCGGCCGCGGCCTCGTGAAGAGCGTGGGCATACGCCGTCTGGCGGCCGTGCTACCCAATCCCGCCAAGCGCCACGGCCTCGACATCAACATACCCGTTGATCGGGGAGGGTGGACCCGGCTTACCCTCAAAGTCGACCTCAGCCGTACCCTGTCCGAAGTCGTGGGCCACCCCATGGAAGCTGCCGCCTATTCTCACTACGGCGGGTTTACCCTTAGCCGCGTCTATGGCGACTTCGTGAACCCCGATTCGAAGTACTACCAGGCCTGGATCGGGGCCTACGTCGTCTTTGATAATGAGCGGCGACAGCACTTCGGTTTCGATGACCAGGGACATCCCATCCAGCAAGAGGCGCTGGACGTGCTGGAGGCCGACCAGCGATTGGTCTTGGGAGGCGCCGGCTGCCCGAACAAGTTCCCTGACGGCCGCCGCGTCAGGCTCATCGGGGATATGACAGTTACCGAAGTGCACACAGGCGGTGAGCGGTGGTGGAGGATGGACGGGAGGGCTGAGACCTGGTCAGCCTATCATCGCGGCGACAGCCCCGAAGGGCACTGGCGATCTTCCGCCGGCTACGGCCGCGTGCCGGATGATGCCGCCCATCCGGTAGACGACTTCCACCCGCTGACCTACAGCGGCTCGTTCTGGATGCTCTACTCCCCAGAGTGGCAGGCAACCTGCGCCAAGTTCTACATCTACCCCGAGTACACCGACAGGAACGGCCTGAGGGTTACCAAAGGGCAGCAAGTGGAGGGTGAGTGCCAGGCAATTGTGGACAGGATCACCTTCACCAAGGCCGCAGCACGTGGTAGGGCCCTTGGCTCGTGAACAACTTCCGGAAGCTGCATAGGCACCTCTTGATGGCCACCTGAAGGATTGTTTTCGCTGTCCCCAAGACGGGCGTGCGCAGCTGAGCGCGATGGCCACGACGTCCTGATTGACAATCCGGGCCGTCTGGCGGCACTGATCGCCGACCGATGATTTCCTGCTTCTCAGGCAGGTGCACAACGGCCGGTACCGACTCCATCGACCTGGCTCCGGCGCTGGCGTCGTCCAGCGAATGTTGGGCGGGCCAGCTTCCGCGTGGCAGACAGACCGGTGGCCTAGGCCGTGTTCGCTGGCTGGTGGTATACTTCACAACGAGAACTAGGGTTCTGTTGGGTTCAGAGTAGGCGAGGCCAAATGGCGAAGAGCAAGAAGCGAAAGAAGGGCGGGAAGGCAGTGTTGCAGCAGGCGCAGGAGACCCACAAGGTGCCGCCCGCCGAACGCCGTCGACAGCGCACGCACGCCGTCCTCGGCACACCTCTTCAGCCGCCGTTTCCTGAAAGCGTCCAGACAGCGGTCTTCGCCCTCGGTTGCTTCTGGGGCGCCGAGCGCATCTTCTGGCAGACACCTGGGGTCTACACAACCGCGGTCGGGTACGCAGGCGGGCACACCCCCGACCCGACCTACGAGGAGGTCTGCTCGGGCCGAACCGGCCACGCTGAGGCCGTCCTCGTGGCGTTCGATCCCGCCCAGATCTCGTACGCCTCGCTGCTGAAGATCTTCTTCGAGGCTCACGATCCGACCCAGGGCATGAGACAGGGTAACGACGTCGGCACACAGTACCGCTCCGCCATCTACTACGCCGACGAAGAACAGCGACAGGCTGCCGAGTCGGCGCGCACCATGTACAACGAGGCGCTTGAGCGAGCCGGCTTCAGCCCAATCACCACCGAGATGGCGCCCGCCGGTCCGTTCTACTACGCCGAGGACTACCATCAGCAGTACCTCCACAAGGTTCCGAACGGCTACTGCGGAATCGCGGGGACCGGGGTGACTTGCCCTCTACCGGCCGCGTCCGAAGCCGGTGACCCTCTTACGCCCGTGCCCACAACCGACGAGGAATGGCGCCAGCGCCTGACGCCGGAGCAGTACGCGGTGCTGCGCCAGGCCGGGACGGAACGAGCTTTCACGGGCGAATACGTCGACACCGAGGAGGACGGCGTCTACCGCTGCTCCGGCTGCGGGAACATTGTCTTCGAGAGCCGAACGAAGTACCATTCCGGCTGCGGCTGGCCCAGCTTCACCGATGCCGTCTCGCCGGACGCCGTCGAGCGACTCGAAGACCGCTCTCACGACATGGTTCGCACGGAAGTGCGGTGCGCGCGCTGTAACTCCCACCTCGGCCACGTCTTCGACGACGGGCCAAGGGACGCGGGCGGTCAGCGCTGGTGCATCAACAGCGTTGCACTGGACCTCGACCCGCGCTGAGTCACAAGCGCCGACTACCGGCACCGCAGGGGGCTCGTTGCCCGCCAGCCCCGAATGGAGCGTCCGGCGAGGAGAACGACAGTTCCGATCCGCGGCACGCAGCGATTATCGGTGGCATCGTTGCCGGGGTCGTGGTCTGTTCCCCGTCAGCAACTTCTGGAATCTGTGCAAGCGGTTCTTCAATGGACACCAACTGGTTTGCTCCCGCTCTCCAAAGGGCGGTAGGGTACCGCCCAGAGGGAAGGAGCGAGCAGTGCTAGCAGGGCGATCCCCCGTAGAGGTTCAGGCGGAGGCCAGTGGCCTTGTGGCCATGCTTCTCAGGCGACCTCCTCCTGACGCCTTACTACAGAGTAGCTTCAGGCCGTCGAAGGCTATCGAACCCCCCAAGCTGCACAGACGGCCAACTCAGCGGTTCCGTATTGGGTAACTTGAGAACCTCGACGCGCCTCGCGGTCTGGATCAGAGATGCTTATCCCAACTCTTGAAACGGCAGCACCCGGGACGCACAATCGCTGTGTCGAATCCGGTGCTCTGGAGAGCCCTCACAGTTGAACACCGGACTCGACGAGAAATCGGTTCGTCCAGGCGGTCAAGACGGCGGAATTTGAATCTGCAGCGGTGGTCCATCGCTCGGCGCCCGAGCGTGTGACTTCTAATCCGGGAGTCGTGGGTTCGAATCCCACCCGGCCCTCCAGGCCTCTGTTCCCGCATCCAGAACGGGTTCCACGTAGGGGTAGTAGGACACCGGCCTGCTCTCAAGCCGGCGAGCGTTGTCGGCCATCCCATCCAGTACGAAGCGATGCAGTCGGTCGCTGGCCCACGGGTAGCCGGAGCGCAGCGCCTCCAGAATGACGAGCGGCTTGCCTAGCTCGCGCGCCCATTGAGCCGCACGCTGCAGCGCGAAGTTCCAGTGGGCCCGTCGATAGGCGATCATCCAGTACAGGACGAAGTCAGCCTGGCCATTGACTGGGCTGGCGTTCAGAACCTGAATGCGAATGTCCGGAACGGTCATCTCACGGTCCTGTGGGCGAGCGCCCCTTGCGACGACGCCCGCACAGCCATTATAGTTGCATCCGAGGCGAGTCGCGCCTCTGCGGAAGCCCAAACTCGTTGCCGTCGAGGCTGCCTCACAGGTGGGCCTCAGCAGAGACATCCGGAAGTTTGAGACATGGATTTGCCCGAGGTTCTTGGCCTTTCCGTTTTGATCGCTCTGGCATACATGGTGGCCGTTTGGCTGCTCAGCCTCGTCGCGAGGAATGCCAGCATCGTCGACATCTTCTGGGGGCTGGGCTTCGTACTTCTGGCCGTCGCGTACTTCGTGGTCACTGACGGTTTCGTTGGCCGCAAGGTTCTCATTACGGCTCTCGTCACCGTCTGGGGGCTTCGACTATCGCTCTACATCCTCTGGCGCAACTGGGGCAAGGGCGAGGACTATCGCTACCGGAAGTGGCGAGAGGAGGCCGGAGAGAAGTTCTGGTGGACGAGCCTTTTCCAGGTTTTCCTATTACAGGGGGCGCTCCTTTGGTTGATCTCAGCGCCGCTTCTGGCAGCCCAGTTCAGCGAAGACCCCGATCACTTCACCGTTTTCGACCTGCTGGGAACCCTCGCGTGGAGCGTCGGCTTCTTTTTTGAGGCAGTGGGCGACTGGCAGCTCGCGCGCTTCAAGCGCGACCCCGCCAACAAGGGCAAGGTGATGCGGAGCGGGCTGTGGGCCTATACCCGCCACCCGAACTACTTCGGGGACGCTACCCTGTGGTGGGGCTACTACGTGATTGCTGCTGGCACGGCAGGCGGCTACTGGACGTTCTTCAGCCCCATCCTGATGACGGTGCTCCTTCTGAGGGTGTCCGGCGTGGCTCTCCTGGAGAGGAGCCAGGTCGAGACCAAGCCTCGATACAGAGACTACATCGAGAGCACCAGCGCGTTCTTTCCCTGGTTCCCCCGAAGACAGCGCTAACTCCCGGAGGTTCCTCAGCCTCTCAAAGTCCCGCTGAACACCTGCCACGCCAACGCGGACTTCGCGAACAGGCTGAGGAGGATGTACATCCGCTCTCCGAACAGGTAGTCTCTCCAGGGCCCGATCTTTCGATACTGAAGGACCATGTTCACAGCGAAGACGTTGAAGAAGACGAAAAGCGAGGCAATTATCCCGTAGACGAAGGTAGGTACTGCGTCCTCCGAGTTGGCCACGGCCCCGGAGAAGTACCAGAAGATGACCACCCAGGGCACGACCCCTGCAAACACGCCCAGATTGAAAGATGTCCAGTTTGTCTTGTCCGTCGTCTGATTGTGCAACTCCATCATCAGGCCGAAGAAAATCATCGTTGCGTTTAGCGCGAAGATCAGTACTAGACTCGGGAGATCGAACATCCCGGACAGCATGGCGATCACCACGATCATCACCGAGGAACTGAGGGCATACTCGTACCATCGCACGTAGTTGATGTGCCTTTTGAGGTTCTTCACGTACCATGGGTAGATGACAGGTGACGCGAGTAGATAGTGAGCAGCGGCCGAGATCAGCAGGAAAACGGCGACGAGCGGCCCCAGACGAAGGTCGAATACAGTGTTGGTCAGCGTCACGATCTCTTCCCTCTGGGGATCAGAATCCAGGAAGGTCGTCCGGAGAGGGAGAGTGAAATCGCTGCTCAGGAGCAGCATCCCTGCGCCTTGAGCCAAATGCAGCGTGCCCATCGCCAGATTGAAGAGCCTCAGCCTGCCATATATCTGGTCCTCTGACCGCGCCATCGACTACTCTCCTTTCTCGACCTTGGGGCAGCCCTACCAGCGAGCAATTCACCGTTGAGCAGGAAGACACTGTTTGATATTGCACCGCCCCCAGGTCGCTAGGCTGGCTCCGACTACTCCTCCCAAATCACGCCCACCACTCGCCTGCCGAGATGTACCATGAGGGTGGGCGTCATCCTGGTCTCCAAGATGTGCTCCCTGTTGAGGGCCACCCTTTCACCCAGCCTGCTGATGAGCATCTCTCTAAGGTCAGGAGCTATTCCCTCGACCACCCAAACCACGCCCGACTTGTAGGTTCGCTGCACCTCGTCAACGATGCGATCCACAGCTCTCTCCATACGGCCCGGCACTCTGGCGTACAGGGCCGTAGCCCCATGCTTGGCAGTGATGATCGGTTTGATCCGTAGGACAGTGCCGAGCATGTGCTGAAAGCGGCCAGCCCGTCCGCTCTTCGCTAGGTACTTCGTGGTCTCCAAGGCCGCCAAGATGCGCAGACGGCCCCTCATCTCCTCCACCAGGCGCTTGGCCTTCTGGAGTGGACAGCCGAGATCGCGCGCACGAGCCGCCTCCAGAACAAGCTTGCCCTCCGCCATCGAGACACTGAGGGAGTCCACCACCTCGATGGCTGAATCGGGATACTCCTCCTTGACGATGCTCGCGGCTTGGACGGCGGCATCATATGTCTTGCTGAGCTTGGAAGAAATGGTGACGGTGAGAATCTGCGACAAGCCTTGCTTCACGTGGGACAGGAAAGCCTCCACGAAGCGAGAGGGAGGGGGTGCCGCCGTAGTGGGATATCCCTTGCCCTTCTCGTATCGATCTAGGAGTTCGGCGAACTCCTCCAACGTCATCACACCGTCATCTAGGCTGCTCTCGGCGCCGAAGTTGATAGTGTAGGGCACCACTGTAAGACGCAGCTTCTGGCTTACGTCCGGTGGCAGGTCGTGGCTGCTATCGCAGACGATGGCGAAGGGGTCCACGGTTGTTACCCCTTTCTTGGAAGCGCGACGCGAGTCTCCAAGAGCGAACCAGACTCCTATCGCTAGTAGTCACTATCCTGCGTGCCGTTTCGGTGGTGCTCAGATCCTAATCGCAAGCGTTAGGGTTGGCAAGCGACCACATGCCTGACGCCAGAACCCACCTGGCTCCGAGGACGCCTCTCTTGCTGGCACGCGCCGCACTGGCCATGCAGCCGCTTCCCCTAACCGCCACACAAGCCAAGAAAACGAGCGCTATCAAGCTGTGGAGATAGCACGTGACTGCCGTTGTTGAGCAGCGCTACAATTGAAGCTGGCCGCGCTGGAAAGCGCGCGCTGAGCGAGGTGCGGAGGGCTGCTGGCCGCCAGGACGGGGTTCACGGAGACTCACCCGACGGAACGCAGCCGAATCGTCCCCTTCGAAGCGATAACTCAACTGGACGTGCAGCACCTGTTGGGGCACAGCACGTCGGCGATGGTGCGGCGGTACTCGGCGACCTACGATGCGGAGAAGGCGGCGCGGGCCCATGAGCGGTTCAGCCCGGCGGACCGGATGGGGGAGCGGTTGGGATAAGGGAAGGCTACCCCGCTGGGGGCCGCACACCCTCAAATCCACCCCGATTTCACCCCGGTTTCACCCCGCTTTTTGAATCTAAGGGGTTAACAATTAGGCATGTTATCAGGGGTGACCTTCTTCCTTCCAAGCAGTAGCTCATGCCCCGACCTGTCGGGGCACCACCGCTGAATGAAAACGGCTTGCTGGCTGCGGGAGTGAGCGGCCAAAGTGTTGTGGTGGCACATCTCCCTTCCAAGGAGAGAGCGCGGGTTCGATTCCCGCTGGCCGCTCCAGCCACCCTCTTGATAGCACCCCATTGACCGCGACGTTGGTCGTGGTACATTGGCGGCCAGACGGTCGGTCGGAGGTCGGCGACCGCCTGGTGCCACGCCAAAGGCGCGCCAAAGGCGCGAGTCCGACAAGCAGTATGACCCGGGTGCCCCGGGGCACCACCGTCTGTCGCCCCCCGACTCGTCGGGGGAGCACGCACCGCAGAATCTTGTAAGGAAGGGGCACCGTGCCGGCCGTTCATCGACGGCAGGAGGTGAGTGTATATGGAAGTAGTGCACGAGCGGTGCTGCGGGCTGGACGTGCATAAGCGGACGGTGGTGGCCTGTCTGCTGACGCCGGGGGAGGGGGGTCAACCGGCCAGGGAGGTGCGGACCTTCGGCACGATGGGGGCTGACCTGCTACAGCTACGGGAGTGGCTGGTGGGGGCAGGGTGCAGGCAGGCGGCGATGGAGAGCACGGGGGTCTACTGGAAGCCAGTGTACAACGTGCTGGAGGGGGCGGTGGAGTTGCTGGTGGTGAATACCCAGCAGGTCAAGATGGTGCCGGGGCGGAAGACGGACGTGAGCGACGCCGAGTGGCTGGCGGACCTGTTGCGGCACGGGCTGTTGCGGGGGAGCTTCGTGCCGCCGGCGCCCCCCCGATCGGGATCGGGGCGGGAGCTGACCCGTTACCGTGCGGCCCTGGTGCGGGAGCGGGCGAGGGAGGTGAACCGGCTGCAGAAGACGCTGGAGGGGACCAACCTGAAGCTGGGGTCGGTGGCGACGGACATCCTGGGCGTAACGGGCCGGGCGATCCTGGAGGCGGTAGCCAGGGGGGAGAGCGAGGCGGCCGTCCTGGCGGGGCTGGCCCGGGGTCGTCTGCGAGAGAAGCGGGCACAACTGGAGCGGGCCCTTGCTGGTGAGGTCAAGCCCCACCACCGGTTGCTCATCGCTGAGCACCTGGAGCACATTGGCTACCTGAACGAGGCCATCGCGCGGGTGAGCAGGGAGATCGAGGAGCGGCTGGGCCCTTTTGAAGAAACCCTGGCCCGTCTACAGACGGTGCCCAGGGTGGGTCCGAGGACGGCGGAGGTGCTGATGGCGGAAGTGGGGAGGGACATGAGCCGCTTCCCGAGCCACCGTCACCTGGCCTCATGGGCTGGGCTGTGTCCGGGGAACAATGAGAGTGGAGGGAAGCGTAAGAGCGGGAGGACTCGCAAGGGGAGCCCCTGGCTGCGGTCGGCTCTGGTGGAGGCGGCGTGGGCGGCTAGTCACAGCAAGCGGACCTACCTGTCGGCTCAGTACCATCGTCTGGCTGCCCGTCGTGGTGGGAAGCGGGCAGTGGTAGCCGTGGCCCACACCCTGCTGGTGATCGTCTACCACCTGCTGAAGGGAGGAGAGACCTACAGCGAGTTGGGTGGCAATTACTTTGATGAACGGCACCGCTGGCAGGTGGAGCGGCGGCTGGTCCGCCGGCTGGAAGCCCTGGGGTACACGGTCTCCCTGCAGCAGGCCGCCTGAACGCCTTTTTTCACCGCAGGTTGTCGCGGGTTCGATCCCCGTCTCCCGCTCCAAGTATCCCCTCCCGGTCAACCCTCTGAAGGCGGTGGAGGGCCTTTAAAGCCTCTTTGCCAATTCTTCAACTCCCCTCTAAGGCTCCGTCCTCACCGTTTCCCCCACCATTTTCTGCGAGTTCCCACCAAGTGGCCACATCCGGGATCCGCGGCGCGGTCCCCTCGTACTTCGTCCGGAGCTCATCGCAGGCGGGGGTACCCCCGGCAGTCATCGTCGGGATCACGCTGCCTCGCAGCGCCTCCCCAGAGCGGGAACGGGGTCCCCCGGCAAGATCGGATTGGTGGCTGGGAGGGTAGCGGTCTCCTGCTTTTGAGGCAGGCGATCGGGGCCTGCTTCGTCTGTCGGCACACAAGCTCGGATCCGAGCTGGCGGAGCTTGAGTTGCCTGCTCATCGGAAGGATCCCGGACTTCTGCTCCGGGAGTCGTGGGTTCGAATCTCACCCGGCCCTCCAGATCCTCTGGGCCTATGCTTCTGAAGGCAGAGCTCACTAACCCGTAGCTCGCCCCGAAAGTCTTCTGGCAGAGCGCACTCTTCCTCCTGTCCACGCGCAGCTCGATAGCCGCATCGCCTCCGCGTTGGCCAGCGAAGAAGACTTCTGCACTGTCACACTTTCGAAACGATTTTCTCCGGGTGCCGCCCGTAACCTTGGATCAGAGGTGATGTGAAGACGGCCTTGCGCACAAACGCGGGTCTCATCCGCTGGCTGCTTGACCCGCGAAGAAACGGATAGAGGATTGACAACTCACAAGGCGAATACTGAGAGGTGAGTCGGCCATGAGTGAAGCAGCAAACGACTACGACGATCTGCTGGACGGCGCCGAACGCCGGAGGAGCCAGGCGGTGGCCGACTGCGTTAGGCCCCGAAGTCTGCGCCAGAAACGGCATACTAATCCGGAAACCTTAATAATGTCTTCACATTCGTGCTGTACCGTTGGGATAGCTGGATGTTTACCCAGTACGGTGCGCGAATCTCATCACCGGAAAGGATAGTCTCAGTCGAGCACCATCAGAAAGGAGGTAAGTGATGGTCAAGAATCGATTAGTGCGGGCGGGGATAGCAGTGGTGGCCCTGCTCGCAGTTGTGGGAGGTGTTAGCTTCCTCATCGCCGCCGCTGATAGCTCAGGCTCGACGGCGGTCTCTGCGGCAGCGTCCGCAACGGAGAGCCAGTCAGGCTCCCTGTCGGCGAGCAGCGCCGCTCAGGAGGTAGTGGAGAAGCCCTGGTTGGGGGTCTCGCTAACTCAGACGCCCGACGGCGTTACCATCGCTCAGGTTATCGCCGACAGCCCCGCCGACGCAGCAGGCCTGCAGCGGGGCGACGTCATCGAAGCAATCGACGGGACCGAGGTCGACAACGTGAGCGAATTCCTCGACCAACTCGACGACAAGAAGGTCGGTGACACTGTGACCCTGACCATATCCGGCGACGGCCCGGTTCAGGTCACCCTGGAGGCGCGGCCGGAGCCCCTTCCACGGGCGATTCCCCTGCTGCCGGAACTGGAAGGCATACCGTCAGACGAGCTGTTCGGCCACATCCTCGGCGGAGAGTTCAGTCTGACAGACGAGGATGGCAACCCCGTCACAGTCGCCCTGGAGGTAGGGACCGTCACCAGCGTTGACGCCAATGCTGGCACGCTGACGGTGGACCTGAACGCCGGCGGCACCAAGACCTACACGGTGGAGGACGATGACCTCATCTGTCGGGGCAGCCTCTCTGACCTGGAGGAAGGCGCCAACGTCACAGTCATGACCGTGGGCGACGATGTACGCGCCGTCCTCACGGGTGGCCGGATGGGCTTCCTGCCCGGCCTTGGTGGTGGAATGCGAGGCGGAATGCGAGGCGGCGGGTTCGGCCCCGGTGGTGGCCGATTCGGCGGCAATGGGGGCTTCGGGGATGGCGGTTTCGGTTCGTACTCTCCGCCGGACGCCGCTCCTAACGCAGCCTCCGGTACAGGGCTGTAGCCAGACCGGGACCGAGGTCAAGCTAGACGTAGTACTGGAAGACGAGGACGCCTCCCCCGAGCTTGGAGGGAGCCTGCTCTCCGGGGCAGGCTTCCCTCCAACGCTTCCGGCGGACGATGTGTGAAGATCCAAGCGTACGATGCGGGTGGCGAGAGGAATCCTCGACTGGAACAGCGAAACTCATTCCCTGAGGAGATAGGCATGCACCTGCGAAGCATACTTACGGCGGCTGTGGTCAGTGCCCTGCTTGGCGCCGGGGCCGCTATCGCGGTCGTTCAGCTCTGGTCGGATGATGGGGGGGCGGCGCAGCCAGCCGCTACGGTCTCCACCGCTGCCAACTCTACATCCACTCTTGCTCCCGATGGGAGCTCCTCAGGCCAAGCGTCTCTCAGCTCCGGTTGTCTTCCCGCTGCGGAGGTCTATGAGCAGCTCCGGCCGGCGGTGGTGGAGATCACCAGCACGGTGAGCGCCCGAAGCCCCTTCGGGCCATCTGCAGAAGGGTCGGGCAGTGGCATTATCATCGATGAGCAAGGCTTCATTCTCACCAACTATCACGTCATCGCCGACGCGGACAATCTGGAGGTTACACTTGTGGATGGGATGACGGTCTCGGCCCAGGTGGTGGGCCGCGATCCCGGCAACGAGCTGGCGGTCATCCGGGCCAATGTGTCCGATGAGGAACTCACCCCTGCTCCCCTCGGCGACTCGGATGCCGTTCAGGTTGGCGATCCTGTCCTGGCTATCGGCAACCCCTTCAACCTAGAGGGCACGCTCACCGAGGGGATCGTTAGCGCCCTGGGCCGCACGTACGCGTCAGAGGATGGCACTCGGCCCATTCGCAACATGATCCAGACCGATGCGGCGGTGAATCCTGGCAACTCCGGTGGGCCCTTGCTCGACTGTCGGGGACAAGTCATCGGCGTCAACACCCTCTTGGAGAACCCCACAGGAGACAGGGTCAATGTGGGTGTCGCCTTTGCCGTGCCCATCAATACGGCCAAACAGTTCCTGTCAGACATGCTCGCCGGGGAGACGGTGAGCCATCCCTGGCTGGGGATCGCGGGACAGGAGGTCACGCCGGCCCTGGCTCAGGACCTTGACCTACTGGCGGATGCTGGGGTATATGTGACCCTCGCGGCGGTGGGTAGCCCCGCCGAGCGGGCTGGCCTCCGGGGGGCGTTCAGCTCGGAGGCCCAGGCAGCCCGAAGCTCTTCCCTGCCCAGCGGCGGCGATATCATTGTCGCGGCTGACGGCCAGACCGTAGCCAGCGTCGAAGACCTTGCTGGCTATCTGGACAACCAAAAGGTGCCAGGTGACACAGTGGAGTTGCAGGTCCTCCGCGACGGGCGGGAGCTATCGCTGGAGGTCACCCTGGCGCAGTGGCCTGACTAGAGTTTCGAAGCGATGTCAAGAGAGCCTCTTCTGCCAGCGCGGGTCTCATCCGCAGCGAGATTGACCTGTGAAGGAACGGATGGAGGAATTGACACCCCACAAGGTGAAGACAGAGAGGTGAATCGACCATGAGCGAAACGGCAAACGACTACGAAGATCTGCTGGAGGAAAGCGAACACCGCTGGCGCAATCGCCTTATTGGCCTCGTGGTGCTCGCAGCGTTGGTCGCGGCGGCTGCCTACGCACTCTGGGCCATGGTGCTGAGCGGTGAGGGTTCGTCCGGGGAGGAAACCCAGACGGCGACGGTGGAGCGAGGCTCCATCACGAATACGCTCAGCACCAGCGGCGTCGTCGTCGCACAGTCAACGGCGGAGCTTTCGTTCGGCCAGTCCGGGCTTGTCACAGCCGTGAACGTCACCCTTGGGCAGGAGGTCAAGCAGGGAGACGTGCTTGCCGAGATGGAGTCAGGCGAACTTGAGAGTGCCCTGGTGACCGCCGAAGTGAACCTTGCCTCCGCCCAGGCGAAGCTCGACGAGCTCCTCGAGGGCCCCAGCGAGTCCGACCTCGCCTCGGCCGACCAGACCCTCTTGCAAGCGCAGGCGAACTACGATCAGGCCGAGGGCGCTCTGGAGGACCTACTAGACGGGCCTTCCGAGACTGAGCTGCGCTCGGCTGAGCTGGCCGTGGCTTCAGCCGAGTCGCAGCTAGCCAAGGCGGAGGAGTCGCGCAGCAACCTGTATTCAGCAAGCGACGACGCGGTGGCGGCCGCCGAAGAAGCCGTGAGCAAAGCGGAGGACGCGCTGTGGAACGCGAAGCGCACGGCCGCCAACGCCGCCGATAGTCTTGTGTTAGCCAAGGTATCCTTCCAGAATGACGCCGCCACCTACTGCGACACCGCCGACTACGTCGAAGGGATCTGCGACGATTTGCACATCCCCTTGTGGGAGCAGGAGGTGCGTAGCCTCGGTCACTCCATCGAGCCGGACGCCGACCCGGAGCCCAGCCCGGAACTCATCTCGGCCACCACCAGTCTTATCTCCGCCAACACGTCCTACAAGAACGCCCGAGCATCGAAGACCAGCGCCGACAATGCTGTTGAGTCGGCGGAAGCGGACATCGAAGCGGCGAAGAACGATCTCGAGGAGGCGAAGAAGGGCCCCAGCAGTGCGGAGATCGCCGCGGCGGATGTCGCGGTGGCAGAAGCGCAGCTCTCGCTGGATGAGGCGAACGAGAAGCTCGCCGAACTCATCGAAGGGCCGACGCAGGAGGACCTGGAGGAGGCGCAGAGCAATCTCGACCAGGCCGCCGCCGCGCTCGTTGTGGCGCAGGCGAAGTGGGACGACGTTTACGGCGGCCCGGACCCGTTGGACATCGAGCTCCAGCGTGACCAGGTGCGGCAGGCTGAACTCTCGGTTGAGCGAGCGCGCGATAACCTCGAGGACGCCCAGATCATCGCACCGTTCGACGGCACCGTGGCGGCACTCAACATCGAGGTAGGCCAAGAGCCTAGCACTCAACAGGCAGCAATCATTCTTAACACGCCGGATGCCCTCCGCCTCGATCTGGTCATCAGCGAATCCGACCGACCTGAGGTCGAGGTCGGCCAGTCGGGCTTTGCCTCGTTCGACGCCATCGGGGACATACCGTTCCCCTTCGTCATCGACTCGGTGGGAACCAACCCTACCACCACCCAGGGCATCGTCACATACGAGGTGCGGGCTACCCTCCAGACCGAACGATCCCCCGAGGCCATGGGGGCGCTGCTAGGCGCGCGAGGTGGCGGCACATCACCGCAGACCGGCGCTCCCGACACGGGAGACATTCCAGCGGAGGCCCTCGAGCGGCTCGCTGCCCGCACGGAAACTGACGCCAAACCGCTGCCGGGCATGAACGCCTCGGTGACGATCACAGTGGACCAGGCCCAGGACGTGCTCATAGTTCCCGCCCAGGCCATCGAAAGCAAGGGCTTCCAAAGCGTAGTCGAGGTCCAGAATGACGACGGTTCGACGGAGAAGGTGGTCGTCCAGACGGGACTCAGCGATGGGCTGAACACGGAGATCACAGAGGGCCTGGAAGAGGGGCAGACGATCATAATCCCCGCCCGCGCGGCTACATCGGTAGAAACGACCACGGGCACCGAGTTCCAGCAGCGTGGCTTCATCATCACGGAGGGCGGAATGCCGCCGGGCGGCTTCCAGCGGCAAGGAGGCGCGCCGTGATCCGCCTCCGCGGCATCACCAAGGTCTATCGGGCCGGCGACGTGCCCGTGCCCGCCTTGCAGGGCATCGACCTGGACATCGAACGCGGCGAGTTCCTGGCCATCGTAGGAGCGTCCGGGTCCGGCAAGTCAACGCTGATGCACATCCTAGGCTGTCTCGACAGGCCGAGCCGCGGCTCGTACGAGCTGCAAGGGCACGACGTACGCCGAATGAACGAGGCCCAGCTAGCCAGGGTCCGCAGTCGGCGCATCGGCTTCGTGTTCCAGTCGTACAACCTGCTCTCGCGCCTGCCAGCCATCGCCCAGGTCGAGCTGCCGCTCATCTACCGGGGCGCAAACAACCGCCGAAAACTGGCGGCGCGCGCCCTGGCAGAGGTTGGCCTCCTCGACCGCGCCCGCCATCGGCCAACCCAGCTGTCGGGCGGCGAGCAGCAACGCGTCGCCATTGCGCGGGCGCTGGTGACCAATCCTGCGCTGATCCTCGCCGATGAGCCGACGGGCGCCCTCGACACGAAGACCTCGGCGGAGCTCATGGAGATGTTCGTCCGGCTCAACGCCGAACGCGGCATGACAATCGTCGTCGTGACCCACGAGGCAGAGATAGCAGCCTATACGCACCGCGTGATCCAGCTCCGCGACGGTCGCGTCGTCTCCGATGCGCCACCGGAGGGCGCCGCTGTCCCGACGTCCCCGCCGACCGATGGGCAGAAGGAGGCGCCAGCATGATCATCTTCGACACGATCCAGACGGCGCTTGCCCAGCTCAGCGCGAACAAGCTCCGCACCGGCCTCACCATGCTGGGCATCGTCATCGGCGTGGGCGCCGTGATCGCCCTCATGGCCGCTGGCCAGGGCGCGCAACAGGGCGTGACCAAAGAGGTCAGCGGGCTTGGCAGCAACCTGGTCTTCGTCAAACCCGGCGTGACCGAGCAGGGTGGCCGCTTCGGTGTCGGTGCGATGACGCTCACCACCGACGACGCCGAGGCGCTCAAAGATCTCGCGTACGTCGATGCGGTGATCTCCCAGTTCGAGCTAGGTATAGAGAACCAGCTCATCGGCAACGGCCGCAACACCTCAGCGGCCATGACCGCCACCGAGCCAGACTTCACCTACGTCCGTAGCTGGGATGTCGAGGCCGGCAGGTTCCTTATCGATGACGATGTGAGCCGGAAGGCTACGAACGTTGTCCTCGGCGCGCAGGTGGCCGAGGACCTCTTCGACACGCCGCAGAACGCCATCGGCCAGCAGGTGCGTCTCAGCTTCGGGCCGTTTTCCCTGAACCTCACTGTGGTCGGTGTCATGGAGAAACGAGGCGCGGCCGGAACCGGCGACGACGACACGCAGATCCTCATACCGCTGACCACGTTTCAGACACGGATACCCTTCGCCCGCAGCCCGACCGGGGAGGAGAATGTCGGGCAGATCGTCGTCAAGGCTACGGGGGGCGGCAAGGTCGACGAGACGAAGGACGATACCTACGAACTCCTGCTCCAGCGCCACGACTTCGTCGAAGACTTCACCGTAGAGACCCAGGAAGACCTTACGGCGACAGCAAGGGAGGTGAGCCGAACGCTGACGATGCTCCTGGGCGCCATCGCCGGCATCTCCCTGGTGGTCGGTGGCATCGGTATCATGAATATCATGCTGGTATCCGTCACGGAGAGGACACGTGAGATCGGCATCCGGAAGGCAGTCGGCGCCAACAGGACCGACATCCTCCTGCAGTTCATCATCGAGGCGATCATCGTGACGCTCGTGGGCGGAGCAGTCGGCGTGCTCGCGGGAATCGCCGCCGCTCAGATCGTCGACGGTCAGGACTTCGGCACCGGCTCGCCCGTGACGACGGTGGTGGCCCCGTGGAGCATCTTCGTAGCCCTTGGCGTGTCGGCCATCATCGGGCTCTTCTTCGGCATCTATCCAGCGTTCCGGGCCTCCCGTCTCGACCCGATCGAGGCCCTCCGGACGGAGTGACCGGACGACGAGTAGGCTATCGCAAGGAGGGGATTTCCCGTGGTGAAGCGAAGATGGCAAGTGCGTGCGGGCATCGCGTTCGTGGCTGCCATAGCAGGTGTCGTGATACTGGCTCAGGCGTGCGGCGGCGGCTCGGCGAAGGTGGATTGAAGCGAGTACAATGTGCAAGGAGGGCAAGTGCATGGGATGTACTGAACGAGTTCCTATTGACCCAACAGTACGACCCGCAAAAAGCGTATGGACCCGACCAAGAGATAGGATTGTGGCGCACCTGAGAAAGGCTGCCGTCATGCCGAACGGGAGATGGCTTCCCACTGCCCTCATCCTCGCGATGTCCACGCTATTCCTAGCAGTCGCCTGTGGTGGCGACGGGGAGGAAAGTGGCATCGCAACACCCGCCGCTGGAGGGTCTCCCACCACCTCCGCCATTACCAACGAACTGCAGGCTCTAGGCGAACAATGGGAACAGACAGTGGCCAAAGTCAGCTACAACGTCACGAGCAGCTCGGGCGGTACCACCGATAACAGCTCGGTCACTCTGTATCGGCGGCCCCCCAACTGGCGCATGGACATCTCCACCAGCGGCGAGGGTGACGTGATCCTGATTGCGACTGGCAGCGCCCTCTACTGGTGCGGCGCTGAATCGGGCGCAAATCAATGCCTCTCCTATGATCCCTCCGAGTTTGACGCCTCGGCTGCCCTTGAAATGTTTGATCCTACCGTCGTTGGCCTCAACCTCAGCGGGCAGAATGTGGATCGCTCAGAACAAACGATGTTCGGAGAGTCCGCAACGTGCTTCTCGGTGACTAGCACCACCGAGGAGAGCACAAGCGAGTCGGAGTGGTGCTTTGCCAGCGACGGCATTCTCCTGCAATTTGCCGGTACCTCCGACGATCCAGCGTCCGGCAATCTCACAGTAGAAGCGACCAATGTCAACCGCAATGTTACAGAGGCTGACTTTGACTTCGAGCCACCTTATGCAGTCACGCCGTATGTGCCACCGGCCTCGCCGACGCCATCCGAAGCACCCGGCTCGCCGACACCATCTGGGGCACCAGCCTCCCCGACGCCCGTCCAATAGCCCGGGAGGCCTCTATCCCCTGATAGGTGCATGAACCATGTTCCAGACAGTCGCCGGCCTCTGGTGAAGGTGCGGGGCGGCAGCGGTGAGGTAGTGCGCTATCGGAAGGAGGAGGATTTGCCGTGGTGAAAGCAAAGTGGCAAGCGCGTGTCGGCATCGCGCTCGTCGCTGTCATGGCAGGTGCCGTGTTACTCGCTCAGGCCTGCGGCGGGTCGGCAGGCGAGGACGTGACGCCGACGGCGACGAGCCCGCCGACCTCGACCGCAGGCAGCGCGACACCCTCCCCAGGCCAGCCTACCGATCGTGGCGACAGAAGCGCCGCAGATATCCCCGACTTCACACCTGGGGCGGGACCGCCCGGTCTGGGTCTGCTCATCGGAGGCGCCAGCGAGGAGTTCGCCGCCTTTCTGGGCATCCCCTTCGAGCAACTCGAGTCTGAGCTCAGTGCGGAAGGTGCGACGCCCGCTAGTGTCGCCGAGGCGCACGGCCGCACCCGCGAAGAACTGAAGACCTTCTTCATCGAACAGCTACAGGCGAACCTCAGCGAGGCCGTCGCCGCCGGCACCATGTCCCAGGAAGCCGCCGACAACCAGTTCGAGAGTTTCGCGTCCCGTATTGACGATATCATCGACGGAAACGCGCCATATGGAGGTGCTCCAGACGCCGGCGACATCACGCCTGGAGCCTGGGGCCAGAGGCTATTCATCGGAGGCGCCAGCGAGGAGTTCGCCGCGTTTCTCGGCATCCCGCTTGAGCAACTTGAGTCCGAGCTAAACGCAGAAGGTGCGACGCCGGGAAGCGTCGCCGAAGCGCATGGCCGCACGCGCGAAGGACTGAAGACCTTCTTCATGGAAGAGCTACAGGCGAACCTCAGCGAAGCCGTTGCCGCCGGCACCATGTCCCAGGAAGCCGCCGACGACATGTTCGAGCGTCAGGCCTCCCGTATTGACGATATCATCGACGGCGAGATGCCATCGGGCGGACCTTGGCCCGCGCCGGACGGGCAGTAGGGCCGTCGGGGAGATGAACGAGGAGGTATAATTGAGATCGATGGGGCCCGCAGGTGACTCTTGCGGCACCCGGACGGAGGCCTGCCCAGGCGAGGCCACTCAGATGCAGGACAGTTTGGTTCTTGTTGCCGACGACGACGAGCACACCGTCGAGCTCGTATCGTTATACCTGCGTCGGGCTGGCTATTCTGTGGAGGTCGCGTTCGATGGTGAGGAGACGTTGCGCAAGGTGGGGGAAACGCGACCGGCACTCGTCGTGCTCGACATCATGATGCCGGGACCAGACGGCCTCCAGATCTGCCGCAAGATAGGAGGCCAGCGCGGAGTGCCGATTCTGTTCCTGACAGCCCGCACCTCGGACATCGACAAGATCGCAGGATTGCGCCTGGGCGCTGATGACTACATCACGAAACCGTTCAACCCTGAGGAGCTTGTGGCACGGGTCGATGCCGTCATGCGACGGGCCCGTGCCAATCACGAGGTGCGCTCGAAACAACTGCAACTGGGCCACCTTATGATGGACCTCGATCGCCGTGAAGCCAACGTCCGTGGCCGGGCCATACCTCTCACGCCGAAGGAGTTCGACCTGCTGGCTACGTTTGCCCACTTCCCGAACGTCGTGCTCGATAGGGATAGGTTACTTGACCTGGCCTGGGGCACATCCTTCTACGCATTTCGGACGGTTGACGTGCACGTTGCGCGGCTTCGCGAGAAGCTAAAGGGAAGCGGCGTGCGTATCGAAACCGTCTGGGGCACGGGATATCGGCTAGAGGCGGAGGCCTAGGATGTCATCGCGCTGGGGCTTCCTGCATAGCCTGCAGTGGAAACTCATCCTCGCTTTCTCGTCGTTGGTCGTGGCAGCGCTGGTCCTGGCGGGCGGCCTGTTTGTCCTGCTCACCCAAGACGAGGAGGAAGAGCGTGCCCTCGACCACACCGTCGCTGCCGCACCGAGCATCTATAGTGGCTTTCTTCAGCACCTGTTCCAGGGCGACTCGCTCCAGGAACTCGAGTCGTACATACGGGAAGCCGCGCAGCAGTATGACGTACGCATCCTCATGCTCGATGAGTCCGCTCAGGTCATAGTAGACACCAGCGGCGGCCTGACGGGCGAGCAGTTAGCTATTCCCAGCAGCGTCCAACTGGGGCCACGCTTCGCCTTCCGGACCGACCGCTACCAATCATGGCAGCCGGAGGAAGGTGACCCGGGAAGTGAGCTTATCCTAGTGTCGCCCTTCCCGCCAGGCACTCTTCTAGCCCAGCCCAGTTTCACAGAGCCGCCCCGAGGCCAAATTGGCACGATAGACCAGGGCCTTGTTCTGCGATACCAACTAGTGGTGGCGGTTCCCGAGAGTACCATCACTGGCGCGTGGCTGGGCCTGCTACCGGGCCTCTTGATCGCCGCTGCCATCGCCTTGCCCGTAGCAGTCGCACTCGCGGTGGTGGCCGCCCGGTATATCACGCGGCCATTGGACCGGCTAACGGCAGCCGCTCACGAGATGGCTCAGGGCTCGTTCGATGTTGACGTCTCTGTCAACCGGCAGGACGAGGTGGGCCAACTAGCACGAGCTTTTTCAGACATGGCCACGCGGGTGGGCGGAGCGTATCAGCAAATGCGCACGCTGCTGGCGAGTGTCTCGCACGACGTTAAGACACCGCTGACCTCGATCCTTGGCTTCGCGCAGGCGTTACGAAGCGGCGTAGTTCAGGGTGAGGCGGAATCGAAGCGGGTGGGTGAGGTCATTCACCAGGAGGCCGAGAGATTGACGAACCGCCTGAATGACGTGATCTATCTGGTCGAGCTCGAGTCCGGGCAGGCCATACTTCAACACGAGGAAATAGACCTTCGAACCCTCGTCGACGGTATGTTGAGGAGCACGATATCGCTGGCGGAGCAGAAGGGTGTAACAGTCTCCGCGGCTCTAGGCGAAGGCATTGTCTTGTCTGCGGACAGGCCGAAGCTCGAGCGCGCTCTGGAGAACCTGCTCGACAACGCACGCAAGTTCACGCCGCCGGGTGGTGAGATTCGTGTTCATACCTTTGTTGATGCGGAGCAGCCCGGGCAAGCTTGCATCCAGATAGAGAACACCGCGCCAGACGTCCATTCGGAGGAGCTTCCGCGGCTCTTCGAACGATTCTACCGTCGTGACCGTGTTGGCTCGGGGCGGTCAGCGGGTACGGGTCTTGGCCTCGCCATCGCCCGTGAGCTGATAGAACTGCACGGGGGGACGTTGGAAGCCTCGGTCCGAGATGGCGAGATCATCCTGACGGCGAAAATGCCACGGGCGCAGCTGTAGCGGCGCCTCTGCGTGTGCGTCGCCAAGACGCCTTCGATACAGATACATCGATTGCATGATTCCGGGAGATTGACCATGTCTGAGCGGATGGAACCGGCCGGTCTTGCCATGAACGCAGAGCCAGCGGCGATTACAGTTGAGGGCGTTAGCAAGTCCTTTGGTAGAGTCCAGGCCCTGGACGGAGTTGATCTTGTCGTTCGCTACGGCAGCGTGCAGGCACTACTCGGACCCAACGGCGCAGGCAAGACCACTCTGGTGCGCATTCTTACTACTCTCCTGCAACCGGACGCTGGGCGGGCGCGGGTCGCGGGCTATGATGTCATCCGCGACGCAGCCGCGGTCCGGTCAGTTATTGGGCTGGCAGGCCAGAACGCTGCGGTGGATGAAAACCTCACCGGTCGCGAGAACCTCGACATGGTAGGTCGGCTGTACCACCTGGATAGGGCCGAGTCACGTCGTCGGGCTGATGAGTTGCTCGAGCACTTTTTGTTGAACGAAGCGGCGCATCGCACAGTCAAGACCTATTCTGGCGGAATGAGACGTCGGCTCGACGTGGCCGCCAGCTTGGTAGGCCGCCCGCAGATACTATTCCTGGACGAGCCCACCACCGGGCTCGACCCACGAAGCCGATTCGGGCTTTGGGATGTCATCAGAGAACTGGTCAATGAAGGCACGACGGTATTGCTGACCACCCAGTACATGGAGGAGGCAGATCAACTAGCCGACGCCATCACCTTGATCGACGTAGGCCGTGTCATTGCAGAGGGCACTGCACAGGAACTGAAAGGCTGCTGTGGCGGCGAGACGCTTCAGATACAGGTGGCAGACCACGCCCAGACCGCAACGGCAGCGGAAGTCATCGCTGAACTTGGCTCAGGCAAGCCGCAGACCAGCGCGGAAACCGGTGAGATCGCTCTTTCACTCAACGACGGAGCATCGGCCTTGGCCGAGGTAGTGCGCCGACTCGACGCTGCTGAGATCGCCATCTCTGTGTTTGTCAACCCAAAACAGCGCCACTGTGATGATGAAAAACGGCGCCACCCCTAGGTTCTGGCCTTCTCCTTTCTGCGCAGGCTTTCTTTGAACCGGTAGGAGTCGCCCTGGAACTCGAGGATGTGGCAGCGGTGGGTGAGGCGGTCGAGGAGGGCTCCCGTAAGACGGCCATCGCCGAAGACCTCCGTCCAGCTGGCGAAGTCCAGGTTGGTGGTCACCAGCACCGATCCCCGCTCGTAGCGCTCGGTGAGCACACCGAACAGCAGCTCGGCGCCGGTCTTGGAGAAGGGGATGAAGCCCACCTCGTCGAGGATGAGGAGGTCCAGCTTGAGAAGGGTGGCCTCTAGCTTGCTCAGGCGCAACTGGGCCTGGGCCTCGATGAGCTCGTTGATGAGGCCGGCTGCGGTGGTGAACCGCACCCGTTTGCCGTGGCGGCAGGCAGCGATACCCAGGGCAATGGAGATGTGGGTCTTGCCGGTGCCCGTCGGGCCCACCAGGATGACGTTCTCCCGGGCGTCCAGGTAGTGTCCCTTGGTGAGCGCCAGAACGGCTTGCTTATTGAGGGAGGGAATGGCTGCAAACTCGAAGGAATCGAGGGTCTTCAGGCTAGGGAAGCGGGCCCGGGCGATGCGCTTGCGCTCGGCATTGACCTCACGGGCGTGGCTCTCGGCCTCAGTCAGAGCCAGCAGGTAGCGCTCGTAGGGCTGGTTGGTGCTGGCGGCCTCCTGGGCGAACTTGCGGTAGTTGGCGGCAATGGTAGGGAGCTTGAGACACTTGAGGTAGCTG
>Ga0315533_1000746_pt1 | contig 26772 bp, 25 predicted proteins | sample SalMarSW160130MG_FD_203081 | JGI IMG/M metagenome (GOLD analysis project Ga0315533, IMG submission 203081) | Salt marsh sediment microbial communities from the Plum Island Ecosystem LTER, Massachusetts, United States - Salt Marsh Sediment SW1601-30 ... | reverse complement strand
CAGCTCATAGTTACTGTCCTTTCTGCTGACCGGGAAAATGACCCTGACATCCTGGCCGTTATTGGCGGTTCGGCTGTCCTATCAATATCAGAAGTGCCATTTGATGGTCCAGTGAGTGCTGTCCATATCGGCTATATTAATGACGAGCTTATATTAAATCCAACATTAGCCCAGCTTGAAGATAGCCAGCTTGACCTCGTTGTGGCTAGTACCAAAGAAGCGGTAGTAATGATAGAGGCCGGAGCCCGAGAGGTTTCAGAAGATATTGTTACTCAGGCAATTAGACTTGGTCATGAGGCAAACCAAGATATTATCAAGCTTCAACAGCAGCTTCAGCAGACTTGCGGTAAACCTAAGGTAGAAGCCCCTATTACTGAGGTTAACCCCGAGGTAGCTTCAGCCACTTCGTCAATTATTAACGGAAGGCTTGCCCAGGCGCTAAGTCAATCGGAAAAATTACAACGAGAAGAGACACTTGGTAATCTAAAGAAGGAGCTTGTGGAGCGCCTGGCAGAATCATTCCCTGAAGAAGATATACTTTCCGCCTTTGAGGCAATGGTCAGGGCTGAAATAAGAACTAACATCCTTGACAAAGCCCAGCGTTTCAGCGGTCGTAGTTTAACCGAGGTCCGTCCCCTGAGCTGCGAATTAGGACTTCTGCCTCGCACCCACGGCTCAGCCCTATTTACCAGAGGCCAAACACAAGTACTGACAATTGCGACTTTAGGTTCTACCAGGAAGGAGCAACGACTTGACGGCTTAGGTATAGAGGAAACTAAACGGTTCATCCATCACTATAATTTCCCCCCCTTCTCCAGCGGTGAAGTAAAACGTATTGGTTCACCTGGCCGGCGTGAAATTGGACATGGTGCTCTGGCTGAACGAGCCCTTATACCAGTGCTACCTAAAGATGAGGATTTTCCTTATACCATTCGCTTGGTCTCGGAGGTTTTGAGTTCTAGTGGCAGCACATCTATGGCCAGTGTTTGTGCCTCAAGCCTATCCCTGATGGACGCCGGAATACCGATAAAAAGAGCAGTAGCTGGACTAGCTATGGGCTTGGTCACTGGTGAGAAGGGTAACCATGTTATTTTAACTGATATTGAGGGCATAGAGGATGCTTATGGTGATATGGATTTCAAGATAGCTGGCACCACCGAAGGTATCACTGCCCTCCAGCTAGATATTAAGCTCAAGGGCATAAACCTAGAAATTCTGGGAGAAGCACTAGCTCAAGCCCGAGAGGCTCGTTTGTTTATCCTGGGCGTGATGGAGCAAACTATCGCCTCCAGCCGACCTGAAATCAGCCCCCATGCCCCCCGAGTGTATAAGATAATGGTTGACCCTGATAAAATTGGTAGTATAATCGGCACCGGAGGTAAAACAATCAGGTCAATTACTGATGAAACTAAAGCAACTATTGATATTGAAAATGATGGTACCGTGCTCATCAGTTCACCTGATGAAGAAGCAGCCCGTAGAGCTATTGAAATCATCGAAAGTCTGACTAAAGAGGTAGAAGTTGGCGGTATCTATACCGGAAAAGTAACCCGCCTGCTGAACTTCGGCGCTATGGTTGAGATTCTCCCCGGTAAAGAAGGCCTGGTTCACATTAGTGAACTGGCTGAGTATCGGGTATCCAAGGTCGAGGATATAGTTAAAATAGGCGATGAGATTATGGTTAAAGTAATTGGTATTGACGAACTGGGTAGGATAAACTTGTCACGACGGGCAGTGTTTGAAAAGCTTTCTCAAATGCCCACGGCTAGAGTAAAAGATACCCTGGCTACCAACCACCCATCTAAAAAACGGCGTGAGGTTCACTATAACCGAGGTAGAAGCTTCCCCAAGCATCCTCCCAGTAAAAGGGGATAAGTATGAAGCCAATAAGAGTAGTAGTAAACGGGGCATCAGGCAGAATGGGGCGAGAGGTGATTAATGCCCTCTGCCGTGAGCCCGAAACACAGGTAGTAGGCGCTGTAGAACTACAGGTTACTGAGGACCAGCTACCTCTGCCTGATAGCTCCGGTGTCGTGCCCTTTTCTTCTAACCTGGACGATATTCTCACCAGGTGTCAGCCTGATGTGCTAGTAGACTTCACTACTGCCCAGGCTACCATGCCGGCAGTGCGCATCGCCACTAAACGAGGGGTCAATTTAGTAATAGGAACCACCGGGTTAACCGCCGATGAAATTAATGAAATTGAGCGACTATCAATAGCCTGCCAGGTCGGGGTAGCGGTAGCTCCCAACTTTGCTCTGGGAGCAGTGGTAATGATGCACCTAGCTAAAATAGCCGCCAACTACTTTGACTATGCCGAAATTATAGAACTACACCACAACCGGAAAGCTGACTCACCTTCAGGGACTTCCCTATCTACAGCCAAAGCAATGGCAGAAGCCAAAGGTAAACCGTTCTACCTCCCGGAACAAAGGAAGCCCTCAAATAGCCGGGGACAGCAGGTTGAAGGTGTTGCCCTTCATAGCGTGCGTTTACCCGGGCTTATGGCACACCAGGAGATAATCCTGGGTGGACCAGGGCAAACGCTAAGCATACGACATGATACCATTAACCGAGAATGTTATATGCCAGGTGTTATACTGGCTATTAAGAAGGTAGTTAAACACAAAGGGCTAATCTACGGTCTAGATAAGCTACTCGGTTTATAGGAGAGGATGATGAAGGGATATAATGTAGCCATCGTTGGTGCCACCGGGCTCGTAGGGCAGGAGTTCATTAAGGTGCTAGAGCAACGTAACTTCCCTATGAACTCAATTCAGCTTTTAGCCTCAGAGCGCTCAGTAGGCAAGAAGTTGTTTGTCACCCACCGAGAGATTGAAGTCAAAGAGACTACTTCCGACTCCTTCAAAGGAATAGATATTGCTTTATTCTCAGCTGGCGCCGAGATTAGTCGCTACTTCTCACCTATAGCTGCTCAATCAGGAGCTGTAGTTGTTGATAATAGCTCCGCTTTTAGAACGGTGGATACCGTCCCCCTGGTAGTGACCGAGGTCAATCCCGAAGACATTAAGTGGCATAAGGGAATTATAGCTAACCCTAATTGCTCCACTATTCAAATGGTGGTAGCCCTATACCCACTACATAAGGTTAATCCCATCAAGCGAATTGTCGCCGCTACCTACCAGGCAGTATCAGGCACCGGTTCGGCAGCCGTAGATGAACTAACCGCCCAGGCTAAGCAAGTACTGAACGGACAGACTACTATCCCCCATGTTTACCCTCATCAAATAGCCTTTAATGTGTTACCCGAGATAGACGTTTTTCTGGACAACGGTTATACTAAAGAAGAGTGGAAACTGGTGGAAGAAACCAGGAAAATAATGCATGCTGAGGATATAGCTATCTCAACCACTTGTGTGCGAGTTCCGGTATTTACCGGCCATAGTATGGCGGTCAATATAGAATTCTCCCAGCCTATGTCTCCTGAAGAGGCACGGCGTATTCTTGCCCAAGCTCCAGGGGTTAAAATAATGGATGACCCGGTTATCAGCCTTTATCCCCAGCCGTGGTCAGCCGCCGGTACCGATGAGGTCTTCGTCGGACGCATTCGGCGAGATACATCTCACCCTGATGGTCTAGTAATGTGGATTGTTGCCGACAATCTGCGCAAGGGAGCGGCTCTAAATACTGTCCAGATTGCTGAAGAGATGATTAAAAGGGAATGGATACACCCGTCCAGGGCTAAGAAATGAAAAAACTAGGGCGATTGATAACAGCAATGGTAACCCCCTTTGATGAAGAAGGGGAGGTTAACTACAAGCAGGCTAAGAAGCTAGCTTTAGCCTTGCTCAACTCGGGAAGCGACGGGATATTAGTTGTGGGCACAACCGGGGAATCACCCACCCTTATCCGAGAAGAGGAGCTACGCCTCTTCAGTGAGGTGAAATCAGCCGTAGGTGAACGAGGCACAGTGATAGCTGGCACTGGCAGCAATAGCACCGCTGAAGCCCTGGCGACGACCAAAGGGGCAGAGCAAATTGGGGTTGATGCCTGCTTACTGGTAGTCCCTTACTATAATAAACCTACCCAAGAAGGCTTATATCAACACTTCAAGGCTATTGCCGAGAGCACCAGCCTACCCTGTATTCTGTATAATGTGCCGTCACGCACCGTTACCAGCCTATCCGCCGACACCACTATCAAACTAAGCCACATAGACAACATCATTGGCATAAAGGAAGCCAGTGGTAATCTGGGTCAAGTTGCCAAGATTATTAGCCATACAGGAGAGGATTTCCTGGTCTGGAGTGGTAATGATAGTGATACCCTGCCCATATTAACCCTGGGCGGCTACGGGGTGGTTAGTGTTGCCTCACACCTGGTTGGTAACCAAATCAAGGAAATGATTGATAACTTTATTAACGGTAAAACCGGTGAGGCCGCCAGCATACATCGTCGTCTTCTACCCCTAATTAATGCTTTGTTTATTGTCTCCAACCCCATTCCGGTCAAATATGCCCTCAACCATATTGGCTTCAACGTAGGCAAGCCACGCCTTCCCCTTACCGAGCCCGATGAAAAATCAGCCGCCGTCATCAGAGACACCCTGAAAAACTACCAGATTGACCTCAAGATTTAAGAGCAAAGCCCCTTCAAGCCCCTTAATATACAGAGATTCTTTATTAACCTCACCCCCTTTAGATATTTATTAACCCACCCCCTTTATCCCCCTCCCTTATGAAGGGAGGGGGAATTGGTTATATAAGGGAGGATTTTTACCCCACAAAAACTTTGTTTTTGCGGGGACCCCGTATTCGCCTCCCTTTGACTCTCCATAATAGGGGTATATATTCCTATCATAGGGGGAAGAGATTTTAGAGAGGGGCTCCGCCCCTCTCTTATCTACATTCCCCCTTCCCTTATTAAGGGAAGGGGGTCAGGGGGATAGGTTAATAAATCTACTAAAAGATGGGCATTTTGTGGATGGTTTGCTCCCGCTCGGCGCCTACCGAGATGATATTGACCGGGCAAGAAATAAGCTCTTCCAGCCTGGCTACGTATTGTTGAGCCTCAATAGGTAGTTGCTCATAGTCTCTGATGTCGCTGGTCGGAGACTGCCACCCGGGTAGCTCCTCATAGACAGGTTGACACCGCTCTAAACTAGCTACATTACCCGGGAAATAATCAATGGTCTTGCCATCCAGTTTGTAGCCGACACATATCTTGAGGCGGGGGAGGATATCAAGGACGTCAAGCCGGGTAAGCGCCGCCCCGGTAAAGCCATTAATTCGGGTGCTAAAGCGAGCGGCAACAGCATCAAACCAGCCACAACGGCGGGGGCGACCGGTAGTAGTGCCATACTCGTGAGCTCGCTCCCGAATCAAGTCACCGGTTTCGTCCTTCAACTCAGTAGGCAAGGGACCACTACCAACCCTGGTGCAGTAGGCCTTAAACACACCCAGGATACGACTAATCCCGGTAGGACCTAAACCGGCGCCTATACAGCCTCCTCCGGCTAACGGGGATGATGAGGTGGTATAAGGATAAGTGCCAAAATCAGGGTCAAGTAACGTCCCCTGGGCTCCCTCTAATATCACCAGTTCATCCTTAGCCAGCGCTTCCTCCAGCATTATTGTTGTCTCCCGAATATGAGGAGCCAGGCGCTCCCCATACTGGCAATACTGACTGTATATCTCATCCAATGACAGCGGGCTAACCCCGTAAACTTTGGTCAAAATAACGTTCTTGTAGTCAAGGATAAAACGAAGTCGCTCCAGTAACGCCTCTTTATCCAAAAGGTCGCCGACTCTAATACCTAACCGGGCTGTTTTGTCGGCAAAGGCGGGACCTATACCTTTACGGGTTGTGCCCAGTGCCTTTCCACCCCGCAATTCCTCCTCCAGACCATCAAGGAGGATATGATAGGGCATAATCAAGTTAGCCCGGTCACTAATAAACAGCCTGCTAGTATCTATACCCCGCTGGTTAAGCTGGGCCATCTCATCAATCAGTACCTTGGGATTAATCACCACCCCATTACCAATAATGCAAACCACCTGGGGATAAAAAATACCAGACGGGATAAGGTGCAGCCTAAACTCACCATAGGGGTTAACTACAGTATGCCCGGCATTATCACCACCAGAAAAACGCACCACCATCCTGGCTCTTTCCGCCAGGAGGTCAACCACCTTACCCTTCCCCTCATCCCCCCACTGAGCTCCAATAATAGCAATTACCGGCATTATCTCCTCCTAGAGGTTGATAAATAACCTCCCCAAGCTACTTAGTTTTTGTTTGCTGCCGGACATAAATTAACCTTTGCCCGGCGGTGACAAAGCTAAATACGGCTATAACAGCTAGGGCAATAATTAGGGCATAATTAACAAATGGGCTTAGCCAAAGACCCACTGCCAGCACAATCACCCTCTCGGGGCGAGTAAACAATCCTACCTGACACTCCAGACCGAGTGCTTCTGCCCTAGCCCTGATATAACTCACCAGCGGTGAACCGATTAAAGCCAGACAAACAACCAGTATCCCAACCGTGGAACGGTCGCTAAAGAATAGGTAGAAGACTAAAATACCCAATAGTGGCATGGCGTCAGATACACGGTCAAGTACAGAGTCAAGGACAGCACCAAAAAGGGTAACCTGGTTAGTGCGGCGAGCCAGAGCTCCATCCAGCATATCAAAAAAGCCGGCAACAAGAACCACAAAACCAGCAATGAAAAGGTATCCTGTAGCAATAAGTGCTGCCGCACCGAGGGTTATTACAAAGCCAGTCAGAGTTAAGGTAGTGGGGGTGATATGTCTCCTCGCCAGGAACTGTACCGCTGGCTCAGTTAGGTAATAGGCAGATTTACGAACTTGGGTCAGTTTTGCCATAAAATCTTGCTTTTCGGAAAAACACTCTATCCAGTATTTCCATGAGCTCTTGTTTGAACGAAACCGGTTCTCTCTGAGATTCGCCAAGCACGGTAATATAATAATTTAACACCCTTTGGGCAATGTATTCCCAGTCATACTCTTCTGCTTTAAGCCTTCCCCTGGCTCCCATCTGCTGGCGAAGTGACTCATCACTCATAAGAGATATTAGAGCTTGGGCTAACCTAGCCTCATCTTTGGGTGGCACTAATAGAGCCTCAACGCCATCAGTTACTAGGCTGGCATAACCCTCTATATTGGAGGCAACGACAGGCTTTCCCACCGCCATAGCCTCAAGCAAAACGATGCCAAAACTTTCCCAACCAGTGGCTGGGGCACAACAAATATCAGCTGTCTTATAATATCGGGGTAATTCCCGGTGGGAGGCATAGCCCACAAAAACAACATCCTTTAGACCGCTTTGCTTAACCTCCTTCTCATACTTATGGCGCCGTCTTGTGCCCGGACCGACGATAATAAGCCGCGAGTTAGGAATATCGCGTTTAATCCGCTGGTAGGCTTTAAGTAGATAGTCCAAGCCTTTTCGTTTCTCAAGACGACCAACAAACAGAATATTCAGTTTTCCGTCACCGAATTCGTCGATTGGTTTTGCCTCAGGAGAAAAATGCTCCGTATCCACACCATTAGGGATAATTTCATAGTTACCCGGGAAATGTTTATTAACAAACTCCATAGCTGGCTTAGACACAGCAATTCTGCCGTCAAGCTTACTAACCCATCTTTTCAAAAGCAGGGAGTTTAATGGCTTACTAAGACTATACCCACGTCCGTTAAAGGCGTGAAAGGTGCCTATATTCACCGTACGTGAAAAACGGAGCACATTAATACACAACGTGGGCATCAAGGGTTCATGAAGGTGGATAATGTCAAATTTTTCTTCATCAAGCACAGTTTTTATGCTTAGCGGTAACCTCGGTGATATAGTAACCCGGGCAATAGAACCACTGGTAGGAATAGGTCGCGGTTTACCACCAGGTATAAACATACCACCAAGGGTAGTAACAACTTGAGAAGCCGGGGCAATGACCTTCACATCATGACCCATCTGAGCCAGATGACGCCCCAAAGAGGAAATATGATTAGCTACACCACCGGGGTAGGCAAAATCATAAGGAGAGACTAATGCTATCTTCATTTATAGCTGCCTAACCTCCCGAAGAAGGTCGTTTCTCCCCAGCTTTCTGGGCGCTAACGATGAACTCTTCCACCATTCGGCGGGCTTCGTCATCGGTATACTGAACAGGTGGTGATTTCATAAAGTAGGCCGAGGGAGCTATCAGTGCCCCCTTCAATCCACGGTCCAAGGCAAGTTTACAGCACCTTATAGCATCAATAACCACCCCGGCTGAGTTCGGGCTATCCCATACTTCAAGTTTCAGCTCCAGGTTTAGCGGAACATCACCGAAGGTTCGCCCTTCCATTCTAATATGGCAAAATTTACGGTCCTTGAGCCAGGGGACATAATCACTGGGACCAACATGAATATCATCAGGGTCAAGCTTATAATCCAGCTGAGAGGTGACCGCGGTAGTCTTAGATATTTTCTTAGACTCAAGGCGCTCCCGCTCTAACATGTTTAAGAAGTCGGTGTTACCCCCAAAGTTCAATTGATAGGTTCGCTCTAGCTTAACTCCACGGTCTCTAAACAGCCGGGTAAGCACACGATGAACAATGGTCGCCCCAACCTGAGATTTTACATCGTCACCAATAACGGGAAGCCCCATTTCCTCAAAGCGCTTCTGCCAATACTTCTCTCGAGCGATAAAGACCGGGATACAGTTGACAAAGCCGCAACCAGCCGCCAGCACCTGCTCAATGTACCATTTAGTGGCTTCCTCACTACCCACCGGCAAGTAATTAAGCACCACATTAGTCTGGGTTTCCTTAAGGATTTTGACAATATCAACTGTTGAGCCGGGCGCCTTTTCTATTATTTGCGATAGATACTTACCTAAACCATCATGGGTCATACCCCGCTGAATCTTAACCCCGGTAGATGGCACCTCAGTAAATTTAAAGGTATTATTAGGTGGGGTAAAAATTGCCTCGGCCAAGTCCTTGCCAACCTTATTCTTATCAATATCAAAAGCAGCGACAAAATTGATATCGCTTATATGGTAACCACCCAGGTTAACATGCATGAGCCCGGGTACGAATGCCGTCTCTTTCGCCTTCTTATAGTAGTAAACACCCTGAATCAGGGACGAGGCACAGTTGCCCACTCCTATTATCGCCACATTTATATTAGCCAAAGTCCAGCTTCGCTCCTTTCTAACCGTAGAAAGTTACCACAGAAGACAATACCACAAATTAAATTGCTACCACAACTAGGTACAAAGTGAAAAGGCGTACTTTAGTTAATAATTACCACGCCTTACCCTGCCCAATATACCTACAGGCTTATTATAAAAAAATACAAATAAATATCCTGCCTTAACACAGGTATATTGAAGTATTTTAATCCTCTCCACCCCGCCTTATACCTTCAACATGAGAAATCAGCTACAATTAACCTTGACCAATTCTAAATACTTTAGTCCCACATACAGGACAGACTCCCCGAGTAGCTGGTCTCCCATTCTTCAAGGTAACACGCTGGGGATTTCTTATTTCTACCTTCCTTCTACACTTGAAACAATACGCTTGCATTTATTACCTCCTTTTTCAACACTGGTTGAACTATATTTCTATTATATGCAAGCTGTCAAGGCTTTTTAAAAAATTTATTTACCAAAACCAGACTCAGCTAGAGAACCAGCTACAAAAAGACCTTTTCCGGCTGCCACTGCCCTCTTTCAGGATTGAAGCGTAGCACGCCTAAGAAGCAACCGTCAAGGGTATAAACCCGGCAATGGCTTTCCAAAGAAGACCGAGCTCCAAGGTATTGTTTGAGGTAAGCAGTTTCCTGACTACCGGCATCATTGCCTAAAACTAAGGGACGACCATTCCTTATCAGTCGTCCCGTATCAGGGCTAACCACGATGGCTGCCCAATGTAAAAGCACAACATCTATGGGGTAAACAAAGTGCTGCCAGTAGCCATAACGAAAGGCACGCTCCAGTTGGGCTAGTGAAACTGCATCCTCTATATCAAAAAGACCGTACCGCAAACGGACTAGGCTCTTTAAATTAGCCCCACAATCAAGGGCTTGCCCCAAATCATGAGCCAGGGAACGGATATAGGTACCCTTACCACATACCACTTCTATAGTAACTACCGGCGACTGCCAGTCTATAAGCTCTAAATGATAGATTCTGGTCAGCCTACTTTTCCTCTCGACCTTGATACCAGCTCGCGCCAATTCGTAAAGTCGCTTACCGTGATACTTCACGGCGCTATACATCGGAGGCGTCTGCTGTATTAAACCGCAAAAAGAGGTAAGTACCGACTTCAATTGCTCCTGGCTAATACCAGAGGCGTCCCCCCTCTGAGTAATCTTGCCACTGGCATCATAGGTATCGGTAGCCACACCCAATTCAATCTGAGCCCGATAAGCCTTAGTCGCCTCTACCAGGAACTCAACAACCCGTGTCCCCCCACCAAGACAAACAGGTAAAACACCGGTAGCCTCTGGGTCAAGAGTACCAGCGTGCCCCACGCGTCGCTCCCCACTCCACCGCTTCACCATAGCCACAACGCCAAAAGAGGTCTCACCCCGAGGCTTATCAATATTTAGTATGCCATCCACAATCAACCTTTATCCTGGTCAGAAGGGCTAGGTGTAGTAACCTGGTCGATTAGCTGCAAGAGGTGGTCTCCCTGCCTAATAGAATCATCCCACTGAAAGCTTAGCTTAGGAATGCGCCGTAGCCTCAGACGCCTAGCTAACTCATTACGGAAGAAACCAGCGGCGGTAGCTAAGGCGCTTAATGTGTCTTGTTTTTCTTCCTCACTAGCTATGCAACTGACGAATATCTTAGCATGTCTCAGGTCGGGAGAGGTGGAAACTTCAGTCACAGCCACGAAACTACCAAGTCGTGGGTCTTTGACCTGGCGCTGAAGTAATTCACTAATTTCCCGGCGAATGAGCTTATTCACCTGCTCAATACGATGTGTCATATGTCCTCAATCAGCCGGCTACCTATTGCTGAACTTCCTTCCTGAAGAACTCCAATATATCGCCAACTTGAAATTCATTAAAATCGTCAATGCCTACCCCACACTCATAGCCAGTAGCCACTTCCTTAACATCATCCTTAAACCGCCGGAGACTGCTAACCGTAGATTCACACACCACCTGCTCCTCACGCCACAGCCTAGCCGAGACCCCCCGACTCACTTTACCTTCAATAACATAGACACCAGCCACCCTTCCCTTCTTACTGATAGGGAAGACATCTCGTACCTCAGCCCGCCCCTCAACAACCTCAACATAGGAAGGCTCTAACATACCCTTGAGTGCCTTACCCACATCATCTACCAAATCGTAAATTACATCGTAAGCACGGATGCTCACTCCTTCGGCGTCAGCCAAACGCCGCGCTCCTACCTGACGGCCGACGCCAAAACCAATAATGATTCCCTTAGAAGCGATAGCTAACATAACATCAGTCTCAGTAATATTACCCGTGCCACTATGGATAACTCTAACCCGGACTTCATCCGTTCCCAACTGTTCTAAAGAACTTCTTATCGGCTCAATACTCCCTTGAACATCAGCCTTGAGAATAATATTAAGCTCTTTCACCTGACCAGCACTTATTTGGTCATAGAGAGTACTAAGGCTCACCGATTTAGACTCTTGCTGCGTCTCCTCTAGACGCCTTTGGATTAAAGTCTGAGCCTGGCGCTCGCCAGACACAACCCTCAGCCCATCTCCCACCTGGGGCACACTAGTTAAGCCCAGGATTTCAACCGGGGTAGCTGGCTCAGCCTTTCTCACCCGCTTACCCATATCATCAAACATAGCCTTTACCCTACCCCAGGTGGTGCCAACTACGATGGTGTCGCCAAGTCTTAAGGTTCCGGTTTGAACTAACACTGTAGCTAATGCTCCCTTAGTCCTGTCCATCTTAGCTTCAATAACTACCCCAACCGCCGGCTGAACAGGGTTTGCCCTAAGCTCCTCCATCTCGGCCACGACCAAAAGGTTTTCCAGCAGCTCGGTGATGCCTATCTTCTCTTTAGCTGAAACCGAAACCGAGACTATGTCGCCTCCCCACTCTTCAATAAGCAGACCGGCATCAGACAGCTGCTGCTTAACCAGCTCAAGGTTAATATCGGGCTTATCAATTTTATTAATAGCCACCACTATAGGCACCCCGGCCGCCCGGGCATGGTCTATAGCTTCCAAAGTCTGCGGCATTACTCCATCATCAGCGGCTACTACCAGAATAACAACGTCGGTTACCTGAGCCCCACGAGCTCGCATAGCCGTAAAGGCTTCGTGACCCGGGGTATCGATAAAGGTAATCCTCCGCCCGTTGACCTCTACTTGATAAGCACCAATATGCTGAGTAATACCCCCGGCCTCGCTAGCCATTACATTGGTTTGCCGGATAGCATCCAAAAGTCTGGTCTTACCGTGATTAACATGCCCCATAATAGTAACTACCGGCGGTCGTGGCCGCAAACCACCAGGTTCCTCACCCGGGGGATATTGACGCCCCTTGGTCTCACTAATAGCACCGGTTGACCTTCGTCGAGGCTTCAAGCGTGCCTGGTAACCAAAGACGGCAGCTACGGTAGCCGCCGCCTCATAATTAATGACCTGATTAATATTAGCCATAATGCCATTTCTCATCAGTTGTTTAATAACCTCTATGGCACTAACCTGCAAAAGGTCAGCCAGTTGCCTCACACTTAAGGTAGGGGTAATCTCAACCAATTGTGCCTTCAGTGATGAAGAACTGCCACTGAGCCCTTCCCCTGAAGCGTCTGAAATATTACCCGACTTACTTACCTCGGCCACTGATTGACTCCTTGAGAATGTTTTTACCATATGTAATAAGCTGCTCTCGATTATCCGGGGTGAGAGTAGTCCGCAGGGCATACTCCAGCCGACCACCCTTTAGCCCGACCTCCCAACACTCTGGTGACTGGCATAAATAAGCACCACGCCCCGCCTTCCTCCCACCAGTATCAACCTCTACACTTCCGTCGGAAATACACACCAAGCGGATTAGCCCCCGTTTAGGTCTTACCTGACGACAAGCCACGCAAGTTCGCTGCGGTACACGCTGACTAATACTCTTCATCCTCCTCACCAGTTTCTAAGGTTTCTGAGGCTCGACGTCGTTCCTTAATCCTGATGCCATCCTCAGCACTCCCCTTGGCTTGAACACCCTTCTTTTTCTTCTTCCTTGATTTAACCCCGGGCTTAATCGGTGCCGGTACCAAAATATCCTCGGCAAACCTAAGCGGAGCCTTTTCGGCTACTACCTGCGGTTCAAAGGGAACCGGAGGAGCAAACGTCTCCTCAACAGCTGGTACCGGCTCAGCCGCTTCTTCTAATGCCTCTTCTGAGTCGACAATAGTTGGTACCTCGGCAGGGAACTTCTCACCAGCTATAGCCGCTTCTTCCGTCTCGGTGGTTACCAGCTTAGCTTCCGCCACCCTTTCTGCCTCAGCCTCTGAGGCACTCTTAATATCAATTCGCCACCCGGTGAGTTTAGCTGCCAGTCTAACGTTCTGCCCCTCTTTACCAATAGCCAAAGAAAGTTGCTTATCAGGGACGACTACAGTAGCTGTCTCCTGCTCACCATCCAGTTCAACATTTAATACCTGGGCTGGACTAAGAGCGTTAGTAATAAAAACGGGAACATCCGGGCTCCACATAACAACGTCTATCTTTTCACCATTTAGCTCACTGACAATATTTTGTATCCTGATACCACGCAATCCAACACAGCAACCAACCGGGTCAACGCCATCCTGGTGGGCAGCTACAGCCACTTTACTCCGATAGCCAGCTTCGCGGGCAACCGACTTTAACTCCACTGTCCCGTTAAAAACTTCAGGAACCTCTAGTTCAAAAAGCCGACGCAGCATATTGGGATGAGAACGCGACACCACCACCCGAGGTCCTTTGGTAGTCCGGGCTACCTCTAAAAGGTAAGCCTTAAGCCTTTGACCTGTCCGGTACCTCTCATTGGGTACCTGCTCAACTGCGGGCAGTATTGCCTCGGTTCTACCCAAATCAATAAATATCTGCTTGGGCTCAATACGCCGCACCAGCCCGGTGACAATATCGCCTTCCTTATCAGCAAACTCCTCAAATATGGCACTATGCTCGGCTTCATGAAGACGCTGGAGAATAACCTGTTTTGCCGTTTGAGCCGCAATGCGCCCAGCATCACGGGGGGTGGCTTCCACCTCAATAGTGTCACCAATCTGCGCCTCTGGCTTAACCCCACGTGCCTCATCTAGCGATACCTCACGACGAGGGTCTGATGGCACCTCGACTACAGCTTTCTCAGCCCATACTTGAACCTTGCCGGTGGCAGGGTCAATCTTGACTGAGATATTCTGGTTAGCCGCAAAGTTATCCTTCCTATAAGCTGAGACCAGCGCTGCCTCTACGGCGCCAATAACTACTTCCTTGGGCAGGTTCTTTTCCGCCGAGAGTTGAGTGATAGCGAGCAGAAAGTCGCTCTTCATCTCAGAATAAAACCTCCAATTTTATTATTCCCCATACAACAAAAAAGTGGGAATAAACCCACTTCACAACTCAATCTTCGTCTAGTAAAAGTATAGCATAATCAGGTTATAAAATGCAATCCCTATAAATTTGAATGAGGCTGTTTATTAAGGGAAGATTGAAGGGGGTGAGGTTAATAAATGAACTCTACTAAACAAACTAGTCTCAAAGCCTAGAAATCCTAGTCGCGTTAAGCTATAATAAGCACCTTTTCACTATTGACAAGGAATGCCTTGGTGCTGATACAATAATGTGTATACGGTATCAATGAACCACAAAGGAGGAATACTATGGCTAAGGTAGCGCGAGAGATGGTGGAGAGGGCAGGAGTCAACGTCGACGAACTAGTGGAACTGTTGGTCAAGAATGCGGCCGCCGAACTGACCACTTACTACTATTACACGATTCTACGAGCGAGCCTGATTGGGCTGGAGGGTGAGACGGTCAAGGAGATTGCCGAGACGGCGCGCATTGAAGACCGTAATCACTTTGAGGCCCTGGTTCCGCGTATCTATGAGCTCGGCGGTAAACTACCGGAAAGCATGGTGGAATTCCACAACTGCTCGGCCTGCCCACCCGCTAGTCTGCCCAAAGACCCGACAGACGTTATGGCTATTTTAAAGGTGCTGGTAGAAGCGGAAAGATGTGCCGTGCGCGGATACACTCACATCTGTAACCTGACCGCAGGTAAGGACCACCGAACCTACGACCTATCTCAGGCGATTCTCAACGAAGAAATAGAGCACGAATCATGGTTCTCAGAATTCTTGGGCGAGGGCCCTTCCGGTCACTTCCTGCGTCGCGGTGATACTTCTCCCTTCGTGTCTAAGTTCCTGAAGTAGGATTTGCGATTTCATGAGGGAGCCCTAACAGAAACGTAGGGGCTCCCTCTATACGTCTAGTCCGAGGTTCAATAAGTAGACTCCAGGAAGGTTTTGGAGACTCATGACGGGCTACCTTCAAGGCTTGCACCCGGTTATGCAGGCTTTCTTAGCAACCTGCTTCACCTGGGGGGTGACAGCCCTAGGAGCTTCCCTCGTCTTCTTTTTCCGGGATATTAGCCGGAAGATGCTTGACATGATGTTAGGCCTTACTGCTGGGGTAATGATTGCCGCAAGTTGTTGGTCTCTACTGATTCCTTCTATTGAGATGTCACAGGGCAAAGATATCCCATCCTGGCTGCCGGCAGTGGTGGGGTTCACGTTAGGAGGGCTTTTTCTAAGGGGCATAGATAGACTACTACCCCATCTCCAGTTTGGCCTACCCAGAGAGCAAGCGGAGGGGATTAGCACAAGTTGGCGACAGAGCACATTACTGCTTCTAGCGATCACAATGCATAACATACCCGAGGGTCTCGCTGTCGGGGTTGCTTTTGGAGCTGCTGCTGCCGGCTTGCCGGCTGCTACTTTGGGAGCAGCAGTAGCACTAGCTATCGGCATCGGAATCCAGAATTTTCCAGAGGGACTTGCAATTTCTGTACCACTGCGACGTGAAGGTATGAGTCGTCGAAGGAGTTTCTTCTACGGGCAACTCTCAGCTGTTGTTGAACCTATCGCTGGCGTTATTGGTGCTGCTGCAGTCATTGCCGCCAGGCCTATGCTGCCTTATGCCCTTAGTTTTGCTGCTGGAGCGATGATTTTCGTGGTCGTTGAGGAGGTAATTCCAGAGTCTCAACGCGGCGGACACAGAGTCCTAGCCACCATGGGTGGTATGATTGGCTTTGCAGTAATGATGGCGCTTGATGTCGCCTTCGGTTAGCTACAAGTAGTCTAAAATGCAATGAGGGTCTTTACTAAAGAAGAGCTAAAGAAATATGACGGGAGTAAAGGTGTCGCTTATGTAGCCTATCACGGCAAGGTATATGATGTTTCACAAAGTTTCCTGTGGAAGAGTGGTGTTCATCAGGTCCTGCATCGCGCTGGATGTGACCTGACCGAGGCCTTAAAAGAAGCTCCCCATGGCTCTGAGCTACTAGAAAAGTTCCCTGTGGTGGGAGAACTTCTCGACCCTAAGTAAACCGAGTACTAATACCGGCCTTGCTTCAATGAGCAGTTTGGTCGGAGCCAGTAAGACCAAAAGCCTAGAAATCCTAGCCGCGTTAAGCTATAATAAGCACTAGCCGTAATGCCGTCCTCAGAACAGGAATTGAGCGTGGATATAGAAAAACTAAAGGCCCAAGTTTCCAGCGAAGTAGACGCTCACCGCCACCAGCTTAATGAGCTGAGTCTAAGGATTCACTCCAACCCTGAGCTAGGTTTCCAGGAAATTAAGGCGGTAGCCTGGCTAACTCAATACCTGAAGGAAAATGGCTTTACCATAGAACGGGGCATCTGCCAGCTACCAACCGCTTTTAGAGGAAGTTACGGAAAGGGAAAACCAGCTATCGCTATTCTGGCAGAATATGATGCCCTACCTAAGCTTGGTCATGCCTGTGGGCATAATCTAATCGCTGCCACTGCTGTTGGCGCTGGAATAGCTTCCAAGCCAGCCATTGACCAGTTTGGGGGTAGCCTTATCATTATTGGCACACCAGCTGAAGAGCAGGGCGGGGGTAAGGCAATAATGGCAGAAAGGGGAGGCTTTGATAACCTAGACGTAGCTATGATGGTACATCCGGGGGTGCGTGACACGGCTACTATCCAAGCCCTTGCCTGCCAGGCTTTAGAGGTTGAATTCTTCGGCAAAGCGGCTCACAGCGCAGCCAGACCCGAGGCAGGCATCAATGCCCTGGAGGCAATGATTCAATCCTTCACCGCTATTAATTCATTGCGGCAGCACATCGGGAATAAAGCCCGAATCCACGGGATTATTACTGACGGTGGTGAAGCAGCTAATGTCGTCCCAGCCCACAGCGCCGGGGTCTTTCTGGTGCGGGCTGAGGATAATACCTACCTTGATGAACTAAGGCAAAAGGTCATAAATTGCTTTGCCGGGGCTGCCACCGCTAGTGGAGCTCGTCTGGAATATAGATGGGGAGACGTCAGCTATGCTCCCCTGCGTAGTAATCTGACCCTCGCCCGATTATTCAAGCAAAATATGGAGTCCCTAGGGCGCAAGGTTAAGCTCACTGACCCCAGTAGCGCCTTCGGTAGCACCGATATGGGTAATGTTAGTCAACTAGTGCCCAGTATTCACCCCATGGTCGCCATAGCTCCCAAAGAAGTAGTAGTTCATTCTCCCCAGTTTGCCTCGGCGGCTGCCTCAGAAGCAGGGAACCACGGTCTCTTCGATGCCGCCAAGGCGCTAGCTATGACCGTGGTTGACTTGGTCACCAAGCCTGAGATAGTTACTAAGATTAAACAGGAATTTGGGCAAGAAAAATGATTAAGGTAGGCATCCCCCGAGCTTTACTCTATTACCAATATTACCCGATGTGGAAGACCTTCTTTGAGGAACTGGGGGCAGAAGTAGTAGTTTCATCACCAACGACTCAAACTATGTTGTCCTCAGGCTCGTCCCGGGTAGTAGCTGATACCTGCTTGCCGGTAAAGATTTTTTTGGGTCACGCCCTTTCCCTGGTAGAAAAGTGCGACTATATTTTTATCCCTGCCATCCGCAGTGTGAAAAGAAAAGCTTATAACTGCTCCAAGTTTCTGGGCTTACCTGATATGACCAAAGCAGTTATCCCCGAATCGCCGCCTATCCTAGATATAGAGATAGATATTAATAAGGGCAAGCACCGCCTGTATCAAGCTATTTATGGACTGGGACGGCATTTTACCTGGAATCCATTTAGGGTCAGGCGAGCTAGCCTGGCGGCGTGGCAAGCCCACCGGAAATACCGAGAGCTAATGTCCGGTCAAGGCTTAACTCCTCCGCAGGCAATAGCCAGGATGACGGGCGAGGTTGAGCCAAAAGCATCAACTTCAACACAAGCCACCATTGCTCTCATTGGCCACCCCTATATGCTTTATGATGAACATATAAGTCACTGCCTTATCCACCGACTTGAGCAGGCTCATAATAAGGTGTTGACCCCGGAGATGCTCACCACCGAGGAGCTTGAATCAGCTACAGCTAGATTGGTCGGTAAAGCCCACTGGACATACGAGAATGAGGTAGTAGGTGCCGGAGGGCATTACTTAGAAACCGGGGCTGATGGTGTTATCGGACTAATGACCTTCGGTTGCGGACCTGATTCGCAAATGATGGATATGGTGCGCCGACGGGCAGCCAGGCTAAGAGCTACCACCTTTATGAGCCTTACCCTAGACGAACACACCACTGAAGGCGGGGTAGTTACCAGGCTGGAAGCCTTCCTTGATATGATAAACCGAAGAAAAAGAAGACAGGTGGAAGTATGCGTGTAGGCACATCTCATCTGGGCAATATATCTATAATGATTAAAGCCTGGGCTCAAAGGCTTGGTGGCAATCTGATATTACCACCAGTCAATAACCAGCGCACCCTATCCCTAGGCGTCAAGTACTCCCCTGAAGGGTTATGCCTCCCGTTCAAACTGACCTTAGGTAACCTGATTGAAGCCTGTGAGCTAGGAGCAGATACCCTGATTATAACCGGCGGCGACGGTATCTGTCGCCTGGGCTATTATGCTAAGACACAGGAACAAATTCTTCGTGAGCTAGGCTATAATTTTGAAATAATTCAACTGAGCCTGTCGGGACAGAAGCTATTCGGCTTGCTCAAATTAATGAAACGCTTATCAAATAATGCCTCCTGGTTTAAGATTATATCAGCCCTTCGCTTCGGTATAGTTAAGCAATTCGCCATAGATAAAATAGAGCGAGTGGTGCAAAAAGTGCGGGCTGTAGAGCAGATAAAAGGTACAGCCAATCGGCTATACGCTAAAGCAATCCAGGCTATTGATAACGCAGACAATTACAATACCCTGAAGAGGGTACAAAGAGACTACACTGACCAGCTTAATCATGTAGCTAAGGATACACAGGCTAAACCACTGATAGTGGGCATAATCGGGGAATTCTATGTAACGCTGGAGCCGTTCGCCAATCAGAATATAGAGAGCGAGTTGGGTAAGCTGGGGGTAGAGGTAAGACGGAGAACCTTTATCTCAACATGGACTAAATTCAGCTTCTTTTTTAATTCCCTGGGTTTGGATGAGAAAAGCAAGATTCATAAGGCAGCTCTACCCTACCTCAAACGGGATGTTGGTGGTGATGGCTGGGAAACAGTAGGGGAAAAGGTGCTCCACGCCAAAGAGTATGACGGCTTAGTTCACCTAGCCCCATTCACCTGCATGCCTGAAATAGTAGCCCAAAATATCATGCCATCAACTAAGGAAAATATCCCGGTGCTAACCATACTTTGCGACGAGCAAATGAACCGGACAGGTATGCTAACCAGGCTGGAAGCATTTGTCGACCTGTTAAAAAGCAGGCGACGAGCCCGCAACAACAATCAACATAGGGGGAGTTAATGGAAGCCTATCTAGGTATTGATGTTGGCTCAGTAACCACCAAGCTGGCTGTGGTGGATAAAGATGGTGAGCTTGTTACTTCCAGCTACCTGCTGACCCAAGGCAAGCCTCTCCAAATGGTGCAGCAAGGGCTGAAACAAATCAAACAACAACTGCCTAAACAGGTTAATATCTGTGGTGTGGCTACCACCGGCAGTGCTCGCTACCTAGCTGGGGTTATCGTCGGCGCTGATTTAGTCAAGAACGAGATTACCAGCCAGGCTGTGGCTACCTTGCACCATATCCCCGAGGTGCAAACCATCATTGAAATTGGCGGGCAAGATAGCAAGATTATCATTATTAGGGATGGGATAGTAATTGACTTCGGCATGAATACCGTATGTGCTGCCGGCACCGGTAGCTTCCTTGACCACCAGGCACAGCGACTCAATATGAGTATTGAGGAATTCGCCCAGCGGGCACTGGATAGCAAGACACCAGCGCGCATTGCCGGGCGGTGTACCGTTTTTGCCGAATCAGACATGATACACAAACAACAGATGGGACATCGTACCGAGGATATTCTCTATGGTCTGTGCCAGGCATTAGTCCGCAATTACCTCAACAATGTTGGCTTAGGCAAGGATATTAGACCCCCGGTAGTATTTCAGGGTGGGGTCGCCTTTAATCAAGCTATAGTCAAGGCACTTCGGGAAGAGCTTAATACTGAAGTCATTGTCCCCCCTCACCATGAGCTCATGGGGGCTATAGGTGCCGCCCTACTGGCACAGGAAGAGACGGTAATTAGTAATAATGGCAGTAAATTCAAAGGATTTGAGGTCAGTGAGGAACAGTATCATATTTCCTCATTTGAATGCAAAGCCTGTCCTAACCTGTGTGAGATAGCCCAGATTTCCCTTGATGGCCAGGTTCTTGCCCGATGGGGAGGTCGCTGCGACCTGTGGGAAAGAAGCCCAAGCAACTAAGAATTACCCATGGCAAAAGAGATTAAACTATGAACCGAGAATATGAGGTAGTTATTATTGGCGGCGGTCCGGCCGGGCTTACCGCTGGACTTTACACTTCAAGAGCCAGGCTCAATAGCCTGCTTATAGAAAAGGGGGTGGTCGGCGGTCAGATACTGAATGCCGAAAAAGTGGACAACTACCCCGGTTTTCCCGAAGGCATTAGCGGCTCAGAACTGGGGCAATTAATGCACCAGCAGGCAACAGAACACGGGCTAAAAACTATTATCGCCGAAGTTATCGGTATTGAGCCTCAACCAAAGCCAATAGTGGTCAAGACCACCGAAGGCAACTTTACAGCTAAAGCGGTGATTATAGCCAGTGGCTCGGAACGAAGCAAACTGGGCATACCTGGAGAGGAAGAATTTATGGGTAAGGGGGTGTCCTACTGTGCTACCTGCGATGCTGCCTTCTTCCAAGACCTCCCTCTAGCCGTAGTCGGTGGTGGCAATGCCGCCATAAGTGAAGCCCTCCACCTGACCAAGTTTGCCTCCAGGATCACCGTGATACACCGCCGCAATCAACTCCGCGCCAGTGGTATCATGCAGGAGAAAGCCTTCGCCGAGCCTAAAATAGAATTCCTGTGGGATACCGTGGCTGAGGCAATTGAGGGTGAAAATTCGGTTAAAAGAATCAAGCTTCGCCAGGTAAAAACGGGGGAGAAATCTACCCTTGACGTAGCCGGCGTCTTTATATCTGTCGGGCTTAAGCCCGGTACCGACTACCTCAAGGGTGTTCTGCCGTTAGACGATGGCGACTATGTTATCACCAACAACAAGATGGAGACCGAAATACCCGGTATTTTGGCTGCTGGTGATATACGTCACGACTCTGCCCGGCAGGCAATAACCGCTGCTGGAGACGGGGCTACGGCTGCTTTTTATGCTGAAAAGTTCATCACCCAATAGTAGAATGAGGCTTTTACTTTACCACCGGGTGAAGTATAATAATAAAAGGAGAGGTTATGAGGGTCATCTTCTTAGAGGATGTGCCTAATGTGGCTAGAGCTGGCGAGATAAAGGAGGTAGCTAACGGCTACGGCAGGAACTTTCTTATCCCCAAAAAGCTAGCCCTATTAACCAATTCTCCAGCTACTAGTCAGCCACAAGTACTGCCCAAATTAACCGCCCAGGACGAGACAGAGGATGCGTTAGTTAAGCTGGCTAACCAGCTAGAGGGAAAGGAGATTACCCTAAAAGTTCGAGCCGGAGCTAAAGACCGGCTGTATGGCTCAATCACCAGCGCCGATATTGCTGCTGAGTTGCAAAGCATTGCCGGGGTAGCTGTTGACAAGAGGAAGCTAGACTTAGTTGAGCCCATCCGTCAACTCGGTAGCTATGAAGTAGCTATTAGATTAGCTAAGAATATAGTGCCCAGGATAAAGGTTACAGTTACCGCTGAGGAGAAGGTCTAAATTGTATGGTGACAAGCTACCCCCCCATGATATTGATGCTGAGGAAGCAGTAATCGGCTCACTGCTGATAGACGGCACCGCCATCTACAAAATTGCTAGTTTCCTAAACCAGCCCGACTTCTATAGCGAACGCAATCAATGGCTATACGGGGCTTGCCTATCGCTTTCTCAGCGCGATGAGGCGATAAACCAAATTACAGTAGCTCAAGAGCTAGACCGACAGAATAAACTAGAGGCATGTGGTGGTGCCGCCTATTTAAGTCACCTGATATCCATAGTCCCCACCTCGCTTGATATTGAGCATTATGCCCAAATTGTTTATCGCTTATCGGTAATGCGCCACCTTATCAATGCCGGTAGCCAAATTGCCGCCATCGGTTATGAGGCTAATCCTGATGTTGATGCCAGCCTCAGTCGGGCTGAGGATGTCCTATTTAGACTGCGTCATGGGACCCCCCGAGACTTTGTTCATATTCGCCAGGTGCTAGACAAGTATTTTGAAACTACTCCCAGCCCGACTACGGAGGAGGGCTACCCTGAGGCAATCCCCTATGTGCTGTCAGGTTTTACCGGGCTGGATGAATTTCTCGGCGGATTCCAGCGTTCGGACTTGACTATCATCGCCGGTAGACCCAGCATGGGCAAAACCAGCCTGGCTCTTAACATCGCCAGAAATGCTGCCGTGGAGCAGAAGGCTTGCGTGGCTCTATTCAGCCTAGAGAGCGCACGGGAACCAGTGGTGTTACGCCTCTTGTCCAGTGAATCTGGAGTCAATTTAAGACAGGTTCGTCTTGGGCTTCACAATGAACAGGAGGAAAAAAGGATTATGGATGCCACCGGCATCCTTTCCGAAGCCCCAATCTATATTGATGACACCCCCCAGCTCAGGATGGTAGAGATGCGAAGCAAAGCCCGACGACTCCACTACGAGCGCGGCATCAACCTCATTATTGTTGACTACCTGCAACTGATGCAGGGGGATGGCCGAGGCGAAAACAGGGTTCAGGAGATTAGCTTCATCTCTCGTTCCCTTAAGGCAATAGCTCGTGAGCTTAATGTGCCAGTGCTAGCCATATCCCAGCTCAGCCGAGCTGTAGAGTGGCGGGCTTCACATAAACCCCAACTTTTCGACCTGCGTGAAAGCGGCAGCATTGAACAGGATGCCGATGTTGTTTTGTTTATCTACCGAGACGAAGCCTATTATGCCACTCGAAAAGAATGGGAGGATGCCCATCCCGGCGAAACTTACCCTCCCCCAGCCGAGATTATAATTGCCAAGCATCGTAATGGTCCTACGGGACAAAGAAATTTGCGTTTTATACCTAAACTAACCAAGTTCGAAAATATTGCTAACGAAGAGCCGAGTCTATTATGAAGCAGTTTACCGGTTTCCCAGCCAAGATGCAGTTTACCCCCCTACCCAATTTTTTCTTCAGCACATTACTACCACAGATTAGCGATATTGCCGAGCTCAAGACAACCCTTCATATTCTGGGGGCACTTTACCGCAAACGAGGCTATCCCCGCTTCATTACTTATAGGGAACTGTTAACTAATACCAGCCTAATGCGCAGCCTCAAGGAAGTAGCCAGGCCCCCAGACGAAGTATTGCGTCAAGCCCTGGCAATGGCTACCAAGCGGGGGACTGTCCTTCATATAGTATTAGATAGAGACGGAGCCCCCGAGGATGTTTATTTTCTCAATACCGACGACAATAGACAGATTGTGGCTAAAATTCAAAATGGTGACATCAAATTGACCGGAGTGAAGGCTAAAGAACCGACCACGGTTGAGATTGAGGAGCTACCTGATATCTTCACCCTCTACGAAGAGAATATCGGCATGCTGACCCCGATGATTGCCGAAGAACTACGTGAGGCAGAGAAATTATATCCCGCAGCCTGGATTAGGGATGCCATCCGGGAGGCGGTTAATCAGAACAAACGCAAAAAGAGCTATATTTTGGCAATTTTAGAACGCTGGTCATCAGAAGGCAAGGACAGTGGAACATATAGGCGAGATTTTAAAAAGACAGAGCCAGATAAATACATCAAAGGCAAATATGGCCACATGGTCAGGCGCTGAAGAACCAGGAGAAGCCCCACCAGGTTCAGTCTGTCCTATTTGTAAAGGGGCAGGATTTGTTCATCCTCGTCTACCATCGGGAAAGCCAGATTTTAACCGAGTTACCCCCTGCCGGTGCACCCAAGGCGAATTAGATAAAGAGCGCCAAACCCGCTTACTACGATATAGTAACCTGGGCTCGCTAACTCGCTTCACCTTTGACAACCTGCTCCCTCAGGGGAGAAGTGGGAATCCTATCAACCAGGAGAAATTTGCCCGCGCCTGCCAGGCAGCCAAAGAATTTGTCAGCCAACCCGAAGGATGGTTAATCCTGGCTGGTCCTGATGGCTGCGGCAAAACGCACCTGGCAGCGGCTATCGCCAATGAGCGCCTTAGTCATGGTTATCCTGTTTTCTTTATCACCATCCCCGACCTCCTCGACCACCTGCGCTCCGCCTTCAACCCTAATAGTGAAATTGTTTATGACGAATTCTTTAACCAGGTGCGTAATGCCCCACTATTAGTCTTGGATGACCTAGGGGCTCAAACTGCCACTCCCTGGGCTAAAGAAAAATTGGAACAATTACTAAATCATCGCTTTAATAGCGAACTGCCTACCGTAATTATTACCATCGTCCCTATTGAACAGCTAGAAGACCGAATACGTGCCCGTCTAACCGACCCTAATTTATGCCATATATACGTAGTTGAGGAAAAACCAGCCTTATTAGAATCATTAGAATATGGCTGGGGACCAGAGTTTGAGCTGCAAAAAAGTATGACCTTTGACAAATTTGACTGGAAGCGGCTTAACCTACTGCCAGAACAACGTGAGAACCTGGAACTGGTGTTCCGCGCAGCCCTTGATTTTGCCAAATCACCCGATGGCTGGCTGGTATTAGTTGGAGATATAGGCTGTGGTAAAACCCACCTGGCAGCGGCTATCGCCAATTATCGCTATCAAGCCAAACAACCAGCCTTATTCGTGGTGGTGCCTGATTTCCTTGACCATCTACGCTCCACCTTTAGCCCCGAGAGCAAGGTATCCTATGACCAGCTATTTGAAAGAGTAAAGACCGCTCCCCTACTCATCCTGGACGACTTTGGTGAGCAGACAACCACCCCCTGGGCTCAGGAAAAGCTTTACCAGGTCATTAACTATCGGTATAATGCCCGACTGTCAACAGTAATTACCACCCGCTGTTCACTGGATGAAATTGATAGCCCCATCAGTTCCCGGCTAGCCGACCCCAAAATCAGCGTGGTATGGAATATCATTGTTCCCGACTACCGAACTGATGCCACGTCCAGCCGAAGGAAAATAACTCGCAGTGGCAAGAAAGGGCGCTAGAGCTAAGCAGCCCAAACCCAAACTTGCATAGCCAGAAGTTTTTTAGTAAAATGAAAAACCGTGTGTGGAAAGAAGCCTTAGATATGATAAATCTTCCCGTCTTAGTGCTGAATCAGAGCTATGAGCCGCTCAATATATGTCGAGCCCGGCGAGCGGTAGTATTAATTTATCGAGGCAAGGCTGAGATGCTAGAGAATGGTTCAGGATTCATCCACTCAGCCAATTGCACCTTCCCCCTCCCCTCAGTAATCCGAGTAGTCTATATGATTAAGCGCCCCCGACCCGAGAGAAAGCTGACACGCCTTGAGGTTTTCAACCGTGACCACTACACCTGCCAGTATTGTGGTAAAGAAACACGGCAACTTACCTTAGACCATGTCATCCCACGACACGGAGGTGGTCAACATACCTGGGAGAATGTGGTTAGCGCCTGTATAACTTGTAATCGTCGTAAGGCAGGCAAAACCCCGGACGAAGCTGGAATGAAATTAATTCGCCGCCCCTCTCCACCACACGGTGGCCTCCCCTTCTATATCCCCTATCACTACCGGCAAACCCAGACTGAATGGCAAAAATACCTCCCCACCACAAACTAACCCCCTTTTCCCTGCTTGGGAGGATGCTCAGCCTCAATAGTAATCTCACTGAGAGGCAATTCTACAGTCGCCCCGCTCTCCAACTCAACCAAAACCGTTTCCTTCAACGGATTAGCCCCAACCACACTAGCCACCCCCATAGGCGTAGACACTCGCTGCCTCTGCTTGGGCAATTTCCCCCGCATAGCATGATATAGCTCACTCTCATAGCCCAAGCAGCACATCAAGCGACCACAAATACCGGCTATCTTCACCGGGTTAAGCGGTAAATCCTGCTCTTTTGCCATCTTAATCGAAACCGGGGCAAACTCACTTAAGAAGCTCATACAACATAGCGGACGACCACACCTGCCAAAGCCACCCAGCAGCTTGGTTTCATCTCTAGGCCCTACTTGGC
>Ga0315533_1000745_pt1 | contig 26786 bp, 22 predicted proteins | sample SalMarSW160130MG_FD_203081 | JGI IMG/M metagenome (GOLD analysis project Ga0315533, IMG submission 203081) | Salt marsh sediment microbial communities from the Plum Island Ecosystem LTER, Massachusetts, United States - Salt Marsh Sediment SW1601-30 ... | reverse complement strand
ACAAAATTATTTTGCCATATTAATATTACCAAAGCCATTAAACCTGACACAAAAGCAAAGTAATTGACTATTACCAAAGGATGATCAGTCAAACGTAGATTTCTTAAACTAACATGTGCTCCTGCGCTAAATATCGCTGCCAATATTCCTACTATGGCAGGAAACATCTCCAAGCGTATTCTTGGCTTAATTACTAAAAGACTTCCTAAAAATACTAACAAGAAAACAGGAATCCTTTGTAGAGACATTCTCTCTTTTAGAAATATTATAGCAAATATAATTATAAAAATTGGGCTAAGCTGCCGAATAGTCATGGCATCGGTCATAGTCATGGTCTTAAAAGTATAAAAATATCCTACAGTTGAAAGAAAGCCAAAAAAGCAACGAAGAAGTAAAAGAGGATTGTTTTTCCCTTTGAAGGGGATATTTTTATTTTTTAAAAGCAAAGGTAAAATTAAAATTGAAGGAAGATTACGAAAAAAGATCATTTCCATTAAAGGAATATTTCCTACAAACTTTATCATTGCTCCTACTAACGCAAAACAAATTGAGGCAAAAATCATCATTAAAATCCCTACATTAGGTTTGTCTTCACGCTTTTCTTTTGAAATTAATCCTTTAATTTTGCTGATATTAATCACACCTCTGTTCAAAAATCTTTAGTAATATAATAAGTAATTATCTTCTTAAAGTAAAGAAGATTCCTTAAATTGCTGGAATAACAAGAAAATACTAAAAATATTTTATTCTAAATATTGCTCAACCTCTTGATATTATTTAGTGTAAAAGTCGAATTTTTTTGACTTTTCTCGATATATATGTTATTTTATTAGAAATTTAATATTTGTTACCTCACTTTTTTCTTAAGTGAGGCAGAGGCGCGAGCAATAATCAGTACTGGTGATGAGATGAGCATCTTTAATTCCCCAGGAAAGGTATTCTCGCCGAAGCGTAAAGATAACAGCTCTAATCTTTTTGCTGGGTTTATGGTTAAAAGCCATAAAACTGTCATCAGAATCTATACCCTGGTTTCTGGTGGAGCGCTATCTCATCTGATGAGAAAATAGGGGAGTAAATTTAATTGTTAGATTAATTTCAGGCAATTGATGAGCATAGCGTTTATCAATTGCCTTTTTTATTTATGAATTTAGATTGCCTGTCTATGAAAATGTAGGGGTTTGATTTATCAAACCCTCTTATAGCTTATGTCATTATGTCATTCCCGCGAAAGCGGGAATGACATAAGTTGTGGGAATAACATATTGGCAAATTGAATATTACTGGCAAATTGCCATTGCAACTTAAAACTAAATACTAACGACAATTTTAAGGAGAAATTAATGAATAATCAAAATAACATAACACCTCAAATTTATCGGGAGGGTTTTTCCCTAAATAAATCCGGAAATTTAGAGTTTGACCAATGTGAGGTTATAAAATTAGCCAAAAAATATGGAACCCCCTGTTATATCTTTTCGGAAAATATAATTAGAAAAAAATGTCAGCAATATACTTCTGCCTTTTCTAAAAGAAAGGTTGATTTTAAAGTAATCTATGCCGGTAAAGCTTTCCTGGTTAAAGCAATGTGTAATATTGTAAAGGAAGAGGGTTTAAGTTTGGATGTTTCTTCTGGTGGAGAATTATATACTGCCCTATCAGCAGGATTCTCACCGGAAAAAATATTTTTCCATGGAAATAACAAATCTAAAAAGGAAATAGAATTCGCTCTTAAAGAAAAAATTGGCACCATGATGATAGATAGTGAATATGAACTCGACTTAATTAACCAGATTGCAGAAAGTTTAAATACAAAGGTGGAAATAATTCTTAGGGTAACACCGGGGATAGATACTCATACCCATAAATATATTCAAACCGGACAGGTAGATTCAAAATTTGGAATTAGTATTAACCGGGTACCTAACTTTATGAAGAAAGTTTTATCCAAAAAATATATTAACTATAATGGTTTACATTTTCATCTTGGCTCACAAATTTTTGATCTATCTCCTTATGTTCTCGCTATTAAAGAAATGGTAAAACTGATAAGAAAGATAAAAGACCTTGAGGGAATAAATACGCTGAATTTAAATTTAGGTGGAGGATTGGGGGTAAAATACTTAGAATCCGACTTGCCTCCTTCTATAGAAAGTTTTGTAAATTTAATCGTTGATAATGTAGAAAATGAGGTAAGAAAAAACAATCTAACGATGCCAAAAATTTTAATAGAACCGGGTAGATCTATTGTAGCTGAAGCAGGTATTACTCTTTATACTATCGGTAATATAAAAGAGATACCTGGGATTAAAAAATACCTAATTACAGATGGCGGTATGGCTGATAATCCTCGACCAATCCTTTATCAAGCAAAATATGAAGCTGTTTTAGTAAATAAAGTAAATGATAATCTGCCTAAGGAATTGGTAACTATTGCCGGGAAATGTTGTGAATCAGGAGATATTTTAATAGAAGATTTGAAACTTCCTTCAGCTTCACTGGGGGATCTTTTAGCAGTATTTACTACTGGGGCTTATCATTATTCTATGTCCAGCAATTATAACCGACTCCCTCGACCAGCAGTTATCCTGGTAAATCAAGGAAAAGATGATTTAATAGTAAAAAAGGAAACTTATGCTGATATAGTAAGAAACGATACTATGCCAGAGTGGTTTAAATAAAAAAATATATATAAAGGTGACATCCATGAGAATAATAGTAAAATTTGGCGGAACCAGCGTTCAGGATCCTGAAAGAATTAAAAAAGCCGCTCAATCAATAATTCAACAAGCAAAAAAAGGATATGAAATAGTAGCAGTTGTTTCAGCAATGGGGAATACCACTGATACTTTAACTTCTTTACTTAAAGATTCTGTTAAAGACCGTATTGAAGATAGAGATTATGCTGACTTTGTTTCTATGGGAGAGCGGATAAGTGCCAGAGTGCTTGCAGCTACCATTAAATCTATGGGATTTTCTTCGAAATATTTTGACCCTGCAGATGAGGATTTTCCTATTATTACTGATATAAATTTTAGTCAAGCTAAAATCCTTTCTCAGAAAAGTAAAGAAAAGTGCCAAAAGATTATTAAACCTTTGCTTAAAAAAGGAGTTATTCCTATAGTGTGTGGTTTTTTAGGTAGAAGCTGTGAAGATGGAAGTATAACCACTCTTGGCCGGGGCGGTAGTGATATCACTGCTTTTGCCCTGGGAAACTTTTTAGAAGCTGATGAAGTAATAATCGTAACTGATGCAGTGGGAGTATTAAGTGCTGATCCTCGTATAATAAAAGAACCAGTAACTTTAAAGGAAATAAGTGTAGAAGAGATGGGAGTCCTTGCTGAAGGTGGAGCAAAAGTTTTACATCCACAGGCCTTAAAATACAAAACGGATAAGATGAAAGCAAAGATAATCCACTTTCAAAACGGAAATTTATCTGCAAAAGGTACGGAGATAATTGGGGCTTTTAAAAGTAAATTAACTCTTTTTAAAGAAAAACTGACTATGTTAACTGTATTAGGAACTGAAATTTTTAATACTCCAGGATTATTAAAAAAGATAATTACTCCTGTTTCCGATAATCATGTTAGTCTATATGGAGTTTCCATCGGGACAAAACATATCGGAATCTATGTTATGGAGAATTATGCTCAGCAATCTTATGATTTGATTCATCCTACTGTAATCGAAGATGAAAGACTAAAGTCAGTTACTTTAAAAAATAATATTGCTTTAATTATTGCCAGAAGCAGGGATTTTATAGAAACACCTGGTATTATCGAGAGGATTACCCGGCCTTTGGCTGAAAATAATATAAATATAATTGAAATGACTACTATCAAGACTGATATTTTGATATTCTTGGAATGGAAAGATAGAGAATTTGCTTACAAAATAATAAACAAATCATTGGAAGAGGCAGGAATCAAGGTAAGCAAATAAATTAGCGTATAGCGTTTAGCGTAGAGCGTATAGGAAAACAGTAATAAGTGATGAGTAATGTGTAATTAGTAGGGGCAGACCTTGTGTCTGCCCATGATAAGTCCTACGGGCAGACACAAGGTCTGCCCCTACTGAGGACTATTCACTATTCACTAACGACTAAAAATAAAGGAGGAATAAAAAATGTTTAAAGGATCTTTAGTAGCTATGATTACCCCATTTACAAAAAATGATGAGGTCGATGAGAAAGGAATAAAAGAACTGGTGGAATTTCACATTAAAAATGGAACCAATGGTATTGTCCCCTGTGGTACTACCGGGGAATCACCTACTCTTTCCCATGAGGAACACAAAAAGGTAGTGGAGTTAACCATAAAAGCAGTAGAGGGAAGAGTCCCGGTAATTGCCGGAACCGGCTCCAATTGCACTCGAGAGGCATTAGATCTAACTTCTCATGCTAAAGAAGCAGGGGCAGATGGTACTCTCATAATCACCCCTTATTATAACAAACCAACTCAGAAAGGATTGTATCTGCACTTTAAAAAGATAGCACAAGAAGTAGATATACCAATTGTAGTCTATAATGTTCCTTCCCGAACCGGAGTAAATATGCTGCCTGAAACATTAGCGGAATTAGCTGAATTAAAAAATATTGTGGCGGTAAAAGAAGCCAGCGGGAATTTAGATCAGATGACCCAGATAGTTGAATTGTGCGGAGATAAAATAACTCTTTTATCTGGAGATGATAAGTTGTTACTTCCATTATTATCTATTGGAGGGAAAGGGGTAATCTCGGTTGTTGCCAATATTATCCCTCGGGATGTATCTGATGTAGTCAGGGAATTTGAAGAAGGAAATTACCAAAAGGCTAAAGATATTTTCTTAGCTAAAGTCTATCCCTTAAGTAATGCTATGTTTTACGAAACTAATCCTATCCCGGTTAAAACCAGTGCGCGACTAATGGGATTGCCTTCTGGTGATCTACGGTTACCTCTGAGTCCAATGAGTGAAAATAATCTAAATAAATTAAAGGCGGACTTAATAAAATTTGGTTTACTGGAGGAATAATAAATGATTAATGTCATTGTCTGTGGTGGTTGTGGAAAAATGGGTTCCACAGTCGCTCGGTTAGTTCATCAGAACGAAGATATGAAATTAGTAGGTATAATTGAATCCCCTTCTCATCCCCAGAAGGGAAAAGATTGGGGAATAGTAGCGGGCTTGGGAGAAATTGGAATAATTATCAAAGATAATTTGGAAGAGATAATTCAAAATGCCGACCAGATAGTTGAATTTACCAATCCCCAAGTTTCTCTAAAACATCTGGAAATTGTTTCTAAATATAAAAAAGCTATGATTATGGGAACTACCGGGTTCTCCTCAGAAGAAATCGAAAAAATCAATAAATTAGCTCAAGGCATTACTTTTCTTCTTTCACCAAATATGTCTTTGGGAGTAAACCTACTATTTAAACTTGCTGCTGAAACTGCTGCTGCCTTGAGCAATGATTACGATATAGAAATTGTGGAAGCCCATCATCGGTTTAAAAAAGATGCCCCTAGTGGTACAGCAAAAAAGTTAGCCCAAGAAATTTCGAAAGCCAAAGGGGTGAATCTGGATGAAGTGGCAATCTATGGCAGAGAAGGAATAATTGGAGAAAGAAAAAGAGGGGAGATTGGTATCCACTCGATTCGAAGCGGTGATATTACCGGTGAACATACCGTAATGTTTACTGCCTTAGGTGAGAGATTAGAATTAACTCACAAAGCTCACAGTCGGGATACTTTTGCCTATGGTACCATCCAGGCAATAAAATTTATGAAAGGCAAACCCGCAGGTTTTTACGAAATGAAAGATGTGCTGAAGATATGAAAACACAGTAATGTGTAACGTGTAATATGTAATAAGAAAAGAGTTAGCTAGTTAATTAGTTACCTGGTTAGCCGGTTAGGATACAGTGATAAGCAATAAGTAATTTGTAGGGGCAGACCTTGTGTCTGCCCATGACGAAAGGAATAGAAATATAGACTAGAATATAGCGAAAAGCTGAAAGCGCAAAACGTAAAACTATAACGTAAAATTTAAAATTAAAAGAAAAGCTTTTGAATTTTAGGTTTTGAATTATGGTTTTTCGCTTTTAGCTTTGCATTTTTTGTATAAAATACAAAAAAGAATTGTAAAGGAAAAAATTATTATGAAAATAGATTTTGTTAAAATGCACGGATTAGGGAATGATTTTATTTTAATCGATTGTATAAATAAATCATTGGGTGATCCTTCCTTTCTTTCCTATCTGGCAAAAAAACTTTGCGATCGTAACTTTGGAATTGGTGCAGATGGACTAATACTTATCTTACCCTCATCTAAGGCAGATCTAAAAATGAGAATTTTTAACTATGATGGTAGTGAAGCCCAGATGTGCGGGAATGGAATTAGATGTTTTGCTAAATATGTCTATGAAAATAAATTAATTTCAAAAAATAAATTTGCTGTAGAAACCTTAGCAGGCATAATCAATCCTGAACTAATTTTTCAAGATTTAAAAGATAAAAAAGTTTTAAGAATTAAAGTAAATATGGGCACCCCAAAATTAAGAAGAAGAGAAATACCTATGAACGGTGAAAATACACCCATAGTTATGGATGAAACATTGAAGATAAATCCTGAGCAAACTTTTAAAATCACCTGTGTTTCTATGGGAAACCCTCATTGTATAACCTTTGTAAATGATGTACAATCCATACCAGTAGATGAAATTGGCCCAAAAATTGAAAATCACTCCCTCTTCCCTGAAAAAACTAACGTAGAATTTATTCAAATTTTAAACAGGAAAGAAATAAACTTCAGAGTATGGGAAAGAGGAGTCGGAGAAACTTTAGCTTGTGGAACCGGAGCATGTGCAGCTTTAGTAGCTACAGTTTTGAATAACAAGACTGATCGGAAAGCTACAATTCACTTACCTGGTGGAGATTTAGATGTCCGATGGGCTGATGATGGATATGTCTATATGACTGGCCCAGCAGAATTAGTATTCAAGGGAGAAATGAGTATTTAATTAACCAATTAACCGATTTACCAATTCACCAATTAATTTTAGTTATTTAGTTCGCTAGTTAACCAGTTTACCAGTTAAATTTAGTTATCTGGATAGCGGTTAGTTTAATAGTTAGTGAATAGTGAAAATAATGGGGATAGACCTTTTGTCTATCCGTAGGACAGGCGTCTCGCCTGTCCTACCATTCTTTCAATCCATTCAATTTATTTATTAGAAAATAATTGGTAAAGAAAATAGGACTTGAAAAATAAAATAATATCAAAGTAGAATTTTCAAAAATTTTAATAGAAAGGAATTTTATTAATGAAGATAGCGCAAAGGATTCAAACTATCCCCCCTTATTTATTTGCAGAAATTGATAAGAAAAAAGAAGAAGCCATAAAAAGAGGAGTCGATATTATTAACTTAGGCATAGGCGACCCTGATAAACCTACCCCTAATAATATAATTGAAAAATTAAGAGAAAGTGTTAAAGACCCTAAAACACATGATTACCCACCCTATACGGGAACAGCTGAATTTAGGCAGGCAGTTACCTTATGGTATAAAAATAGATTTGGTGTTGGCTTAGACCCAAATAAAGAAGTAATGGCTCTTATCGGCTCTAAAGAGGGAATAGCTCATATCTTTCTAGCTTTTATTGACCCGGGAGACTTTAGTCTTATACCTGACCCTGCTTATCCAGTTTATAAAACAGGAACTTTATTTGCCAATGGCTTCCCCTATATCATGCCTTTATTAGAAGAAAATAATTTTCTGCCTGATTTAGAAGAGATAGATGAAGAAATCGCACAAAGAGCCAAATTGATGTTTATAAGCTACCCCAATAATCCAACTGCTGCAGTGGCTAATAAAGATTTTTTTGAAAAGGTAGTAAAATTTGCTAAAAAATATGATATCTTAGTCTGCCATGATTTCGCTTATTCCGAGATGACCTTTGATAGTTATAAAGCTAACAGTTTTTTAGAAATAGACGGAGCCAAAGAGGTGGGAATTGAATTTCATTCTTTATCTAAAACTTATAATATGACCGGCTGGAGACTTGGTTTTGTAGTAGGGAATAAGGATGCTATTTCCGCTCTCTCTATCATAAAAACCAATATTGATTCTGGAATCTTTAAAGCTATCCAACAAGCCGGAATAGAAGCCTTAACCGGTCCTCAGGACAATATAGAGAAGATGAATAAAATTTATACCGGTAGACGAAATGTAGTGATAAATGGACTAAATAAATTAGGATGGAATTTAAAGCCAACTAAAGCTACTTTTTACATCTGGATTCCCACTTTGAACAAAATGGATTCTATGGAGTTTTCTAATCTCTTATTAGAAAAAACGGGAATAATTGTTACTCCTGGAATTGGCTACGGAGATTACGGAGAAGGATATGTAAGAATTGCCCTAACCGTCGATGAAAAAAGATTAAAAGAATCAATAGAAAGAATGGAAAAAGCTGGTATTGCCCAAGGGTAAAAATTATTTATTTTCTAACTAATTTTATATTTCATCAGTAAAGTGAGAATATTTTCCATATTTTTTTAAATAAGAAATTAATCCCCCACTTTTTAAAATAGATAAAAGTTGAGGAGGATATTTTTCAATTGATCTTTTTTTCTCCGGGTTGTATAGAGTAATCAAACCATCTTGAAGATTTATCTTTATTAAATCGCTTTGATGAACTTTTTTAATTATATCTGGATATTTTAAAACTGGTAGGCCAACATTTATGGCATTGCGATAAAAAATGCGCCCAAAAGATTCTGCCACTATTGCCTTAATTCCGGCACATAAAATAGCCCGGGGAGCATGTTCTCTACTGGAACCGCAACCAAAATTTTTCCCAGCAACTATTATCCAATCTTCTTCTGCTATCTGTTTGGAAAAATCTGGAATAATATCTTCCATAGCATGTGCGGCAATTTCATCCGGTAAAGTTAGATATAGATACCTTCCCGGATAAATTTGGTCTGTATCAATATCGTCTCCTACTTTAAAAACTTTTCCTTTTATTATGGATTCAAACATATGAAATATTCCTTTGCCTTAAAGATATTTATATTCTTATTCATTTCTATAAAAATTCTCGAGGGTCGGTTATTGCACCTTTTAAAGCCGATGCAGCTACAGTGGCTGGAGAAGACAAGAATATTTTTGCTTCTGTACTGCCCATTCTTCCGGGAAAATTTCTACTGGAAGTAGAAATGCAATTTTCTCCTGGAGCTAAAACTCCTTCGTGAGCACCTAAACAAGGACCACAAGAAGGAGTAGCCAAAGTTGCCCCCGAATCTAGCAAGATTTGAATATAACCCAGATCAATACATTTTTTTAATATTTGGCTGGAAGCGGGTATAACAAGTAATCTTACCTGGGGAGGTATCTTCTTTCCCTTTATAATTTCTGCAGCTGTTTTTATATCGTTAATTCTCCCTCCTGTGCAAGTTCCAATTAACGCTTGATGAATTGGTTTTCCTGCCGCCTGAGAAATCGAGACTACATTATTCACTCTATGAGGAAGAGCAACCTGTGGTTCGAGTTTGCTGATATCAAAATTATAGACAGATTCGTATACTTCATTTTCTTTTTCACCTAATTGTTTAATGGACATATCTTTTTGAACTTTTTGATGTTTAACCTGGGAAAGATAATTCCATACCTTTTTATCTGGCTTGATATAGGTGGCTTTTGCCCCCATTTCCACGGACATATTGCAAATGACCAAACGTTCATCTAAAGATATCTCACTCACTACTTCCCCGGTATATTCTATGGCTTTATACAAGGCAACATCTGTACCTAATTGGGAGATAATATAAAGAATGATGTCTTTAGCCATTATTCCTTTCTTGGTTTTTCCGGTAATATTAATCTTTATAATTTCTGGAACTCTCAGCCATATTTCACCGGTAAGTAAGACTGCTGCCATATCTGTCGCTCCAATTCCGGTAGAAAAAGCGCCAAAAGCTCCATGAGTGGTGGTGTGAGAATCAGTTGCCACTAATATCATCCCCGGCCAGACCAAACCTTCTTCCGGCATTACCTGATGACATACTCCTCGGTTAATATCAAAGAAATGTTTTATCCCTTGCTCTTTAGCAAATTCTCGCATTTTCTTCTGATTTTCCGCAGCTTTAATGGTAGGAGCAGGGGCATAATGGTCCATTACAAAAGATACTTTTCGAGGGTCCCAAACTTTATCCCCTCCCATCTCCCTGAAAGATAAAATAACTTGCAAATATAAATCGTTGATTTCAGCCAAATCCACTTTGACTACAATAAATTCACCAGGTTTAACCCGGTTTCGATTTGCAGCACGAGCTAAAATGTGATATAAAGGATGCATTATTTAAGAAGACTCCTTAATAATTTAATTGAAAAACTAAGTTAACTGAGGTAATACCGTATTCCCTGAAGGAAGAATATAAGCTTGAAAATCTTCCCCATATTTATTTTTAACATAATTTAAAGCTTGAGAAATGTTTTCCATAGGAATAAAAAATAGTTTTCGAGCTTTATCCGAAGGAAGGGAAGAAATTAAAATCACTTCCACTTCTTTTGTTAATTTAGCTATAGCATAGGCTTTGTGTCCGCCTAAAACAAATTTATTCTTCAAGCGTTTGATTATATCATCGGGAGTATTTGCTTCTTCAATCCACTTTTCAAAGGTGGCTTCTCCATAACCCTCTAAGCATTCTGCTGTTAGTATAATTGTTCCCCCGGGTTTTATCGCCTGGTAGGCATTATTTAAGGCTTTTTGAGCTTGATAAACATTAATATCTTTAGGATAACCGCCCGCACTGGTAATTACTACCTCTGCCTTTTTTTTAATAGGACAAATATATATTTGTTTGCACACCTCTACTCCATATTGCCATGAAGTTAATAATTCTCCCGCTACCATTTCTACTATTTTATGGTTTTCATCGGTTACCACATTGATGTTAAAATCAACCCCTACTTTTTCTGCAGCTTCCTGCATCTCTTGGTGAACAGGATTACCTTTAAGATTTCCGGCTCGAGCATTGTGATAAACCATCTGAGCATGATTAGCTTCAATAGTCTTTCTCCCGCAAATACCGGGAAGGATAGATTTTCTTCCTCCGGAAAAACCGGCAAAATAATGAGGAACTATTACCCCGGTAGTAATTATAAAATCTGTCTCCGAGATAATTGGGTTAACCCAGAGCTTATTACCACTTTTCAATTTATCTAAATCTTTTAGGTAGGGGTCATCACAATCATGATTAATAAATTTATAAGCAGAAAAAATATTTTCCCCAAATATTTCCTTTATTTCTTCTGGGGAATTACTGCGGTGTATACCTGTTGCAATGATAAAAATTATATTTTCTTTTTTAATCCCAATCTGCCTTAATTCATCTAAGAGTGGAGGTAAAATTATTCCATAAGGCGTAGGCCTGGTTATATCGTTTACAATGATTAAAATCTTGCTGGCTTTTTTCTGAAAGATTAATTCCCTCAGAGAAGGGCAACCAATCGGATTTTTTAAAAGTTCTCTCAATTTATTTTCCGGATTTAATAGAACTTCTTGTTTTTCTAAGTTTAATATTTTTATTATATTTTTATCTTCAATTGGTAATCGAATTTCCTCTTTACCATATTTTAATTCCATTTTTTATCCTTATTAAAATACTAATTAATTCTATATTAATATTTTCTATTATTGTATTTTTACGATACTCAACTATAAAATTATTTTCTATTTATATTAGATTATTGCTACACCACTTTCTATAGCCGCTTTAGCTACTGCCTCTGATTCCCGCTCTACTACTCGGGGGTCAAAGACATCCGCAATAACATTATCATCATTTAATTCATCGTCTGATATTAAAGAAGCCAGGGCATAGGCAGCTGCCAATTTCATCTTTTCATTTATTTGACTTGCTCTTACTTTTAGTGCTCCTTTGAAGATGGCAGGGAATCCCAGACAATTGTTGACCTGGTTGGGAAAATCAGATCTGCCGGTAGCAACAATTCTAGCACCTGCAGCCTTAGCTTCATCGGGCATAATCTCGGGGGTGGGATTAGCCATGGCAAAGATAATAGAATCTTTAGCCATAGTCTTTACCATCTCCGGTTTTAGGGCTCCTGCTACTGATAACCCTAAAAATACATCAGCTCCTACTATAGCATCTGCTAAAGTACCTTTAATCATCTTTCGATTAGTGATTTTGGCCATCTCTTTTTTAACCGAATTCATATTCTCTTTTCTTCCTTCATAGATGATTCCTTTAGAATCACAAAGAATAGCATTTTTTACTCCAGCGGACATAATGAATTTTAATACTGCTATGGCTGAGGCTCCTGCTCCATTTACCACTACCTTTATGTTGTCTAAATCTTTACCTACTACTTTTAAAGCATTAATTAAACCAGACAATACTACGATTGCAGTGCCATGCTGGTCATCATGAAATACAGGAATATCCAGTATTTTTTTAAGTCTTTCTTCTATTTCAAAACAACGGGGTGCACTAATATCCTCTAAGTTAATCCCTCCAAAACTGGGAGCTATTAAAGTTACAGCTTCTACAATCTTATCCGGGTCTTTGGTAGCCAGACAGATAGGAAAGGCATCTACATTGGCAAAGTGCTTAAAGAGGACGGCCTTACCTTCCATTACCGGTAGAGCTGCCTCCGGACCTATATCTCCCAGACCTAAAACTGCAGTACCATCACTTACTACTGCTACCATATTCCCCTTGGAAGTATATCTGTATACTTCTGAAGTTTTATCGTGAATTTTTCTGCAGGGTTCAGCTACACCCGGGGTATAGACTACAGCTAAATCATGCATATCTTTTACTTCGGTCTTGCTTATTACTTCAATCTTTCCTCTGTTTTCTTCGTGCAGCTTTAAGGCCTCTTCATAAATATTCATTTTCCAATCTCCTTTTTTAGTTAAATTTATTTAATTATTTTCTATATTTTAGTGGTTCTGTTTCATATAAATTATTTCCTGCCGAATCTACCACTACTATTGCGGGAAAATCTTTAACATAAAATCTAAAGACTGCCTCTGCCCCCAAATCTTCATAAGCTATTACTTCAGATTTTTTTATACTTTTAGCAATTAGAGCGGCTGCCCCTCCTACTGCTGCAAAGTATATTGCTTTATTTTTTTTAATGCTTTTCACAACTTCTTTTGAGCGCAGACCCTTGCCAATTATCCCCTTAAGACCTCTTTCCAGTAATTCCGGAGTATAGGGGTCCATTCGGTAACTGGTAGTAGGACCGACAGAGCCGCAAGAATGCCCTGGTTTAGTAGGAGTTGGACCGGCATAAAAAATAATTTGTCCTTTTAGATCTATAGGAAGTTTCTTCCCTTTTTTAATTAATTCAAAAAACCTTTTATGGGCTGCATCCCTGGCAGCATAAATATTACCAGTGATACTTACAAAATCCCCGGCTTTTAAATTAATAATTTTTTTTATATCTAAAGGTGTAGATATTTTTATAATATTTTTCATAAAAAATACTTTCCACTTATTTTATATTTTTTTTATATTATTCCTTCGGCATGCCGAGCGGCATGACAACACACATTTACTGCTACCGGCATACCAGCTATATGAGTAGGTAGGTAATCTATGTGCACCGCCAAACTTGTAATATTACCTCCTAAGCCCGCTGGGCCAATACCTAAATTATTTATCTTAGTTAAAATTTCTTTTTCCAAGTTAGCATATTTTGAGTTTTTATTAGATTGACCAATTTTGCGAATAATTGCTTTTTTAGCTATTACCATTGCTTTATCGATAGTACCTCCGATGCCTACCCCGATTATAGTTGGAGGACAAGGGTTAGGACCGGCCTTTTTTACCGTTTCTACCACAAAATCTACAATTCCTTTCTCTCCATCGGCTGGTTTTAACATGGCTATTGCGCTCATATTCTCACTGCCAAATCCTTTAGGCATTACTAATAATTTAATTTTATCTCCGGGGACTATATCAGTATAAATAATCGCTGGCGTGTTGGTCTTGGTATTTTTTCTTTCAAAGACCGGGTCATCAACTACTGATTTTCTGAGGTATCCTTCCTGGTAGGCTTCTTTGACTCCCTGATTCATGGCTTCGGTAAAGTCACCATCTATTAAATGAACTTCCTGGCCCACTTCCACAAATACTACCGCTAGTCCGGTATCCTGACAGATGGGCACCTCTTCTCTTGAGGCAATCTTATTATTTTCTATAATCATCTTTAAGACATATTTCCCTATAGGAGAATTCTCCTCTTCTAAGGCTTTTTTCAGTCGTTGTATAAGGTCTGGATTTGTATAAAAATTAGCCCTAAGGAATAGCTCTTTCACTTTATTTTTAATTTGATTAGCTTTAATTTCACGCATTTTTATTTTTGTCTTCCTCTTTGCCTATCATATGGCTTAAAAAATTCTCTAAGGCACTTTCAATATGTTTCTTGCTCAATATGTCTGCTCTTTTTGAATCTTTTATCTTCAAAGCTTCTGCAATTTCTTGATGTTCTTTCAATGAATATTTGAGTCTTCCCGGGACATTGAGAGACTTGATTCGATATCTATTTACTTGTTCACTTATATTTTTACGAATTTGTATCAATTGTTTGTTCCCACAGCTATTTACAATTAATTCATGAAATTTAGCGTCTATGTCGCTAAAAGCCAGCGAATCGTTCCTGCCGGTAAATTTTTCCATTTGTTTAATATAGCTATCTAATTTTTTAGTTTCTTCCTTGCTAATCAATGTGGCAGTTAAACGAGCGGCTAATCCTTCTAAAACACCACGGATTTGCAGAACATTCTGAACATCTTCGATAGAAGCATTATTCACTATCATTCCCTGATTTGGATTCATCTTTAAAAATCCTTCGGCAGCTAATTCTCTTAAAGCTTCCCTGACGGGAGTCCTACTTATACCCATTTGTTCGGCAATTTTACCTTCTAATAATTTAGTCCCTGGTTTTATTGCCCCTTTAACAATTTCCGTTTTTAATACTCGATAAACTTTTTGGCTTAATAATTCGTATCCCTCTATTTTTGAAATATTTTCCATTATTCATATCTCCCAATCCAAGATAATTCAAAACATCTATATCTTGAGAATTTAGATTTAATTTGGAAAATTGTATACATTATACTTTATACTATATACTATACTACATACTATACTACATATATTTCAAAAATCCTTCTTTTTTTGAAAAATTTTTTAAATTTTTTTCATATTTTTTTTAAAAGTTTCTGTAACCCTTATTTTAATTGCTTTTCTTGGTAAGAAAAAAATGAAGAAACATGCTGGATTCCCTCTTTTGAAGGAATGATAAAGGAAAAATACAAAAAGTAAGATTTCTTTAAAACAATAAAATGAAAATCAATATTAGATTAAGTAACTACTCCAAAATGATCATAAGGTTTTAATACCAAAATATCACCAAGATCGATGGCATTGAAATGCCCTTTTTGAAGTTTTCTTATTTATACTTAAGCTCTTTTATTGCCTTTTCAATTCTGTCTAAACCTTCATTTATTTCTTCCATAGATTTGGCAAATACAAATCTGACATAACCCAAATAATTAAAAGCAACTCCTGGGACAACTGCCACATGTGCCTTCTCTAAAAAGAACTTAGCCACATTAACATCGTTTCCAATTATATTCCCATTATATTTCTTACCATACAGAGCAGTAACATTCGGGAAGGCGTAAAATGCGCCATCGGGATAATTACATTTTATACCCTCTATTTTATTAAGCCTGTTAACCATATATTCTCTGCGTTTTTCATATTCCTTTATCATATTCCTAACTGGCACCTGGGTTCCATTCAAAGCCTCAATAGTCGCTTTCTGAGCTATGGAATTTATATTTCCTGTTGCATGACCTTGAAGATTGTTCATGGCTTTTATAATGTTCCGGGGACCTGCAGCATAACCTACTCTCCAACCCGTCATAGCATAAGTCTTCGACACACTGTTTATAGTTATAGACATTTCTTTTTCCTTCTTGCCCAAAGAGGCTACACTAATGTGATTCCTACCATCGTAAATAAGATGTTCATACACTTCGTCTGTGATCATGAATACTCCACGCTCTACAAAAAAATCTGCAATTTTTTTCAGCTGTTCTTTTTCAATAATAGAACCAGTTGGGTTATTGGGACTATTTATTATAAAAGCCTTAACATTGGGAGTAAAATTTTCTGAAACCTCCTCAAAAGTGGGGCGGAAATTATTTTCCTCTTTCGTTTTAAAAAAGACCGGTTTGGCTCCGGCAAGCTTTATCTGTTCCGCATAACTTACATAGCAAGGGGCGGAAATTAATACCTGATCTCCATCCTCGCAGATGGTCCTAAAAACTTCGTAAAGCGCCTGTTTGCCACCATTGGAGACTATAATTTGATCCGGTTCGTAGACTATTCCATTTTCTCTCTTAAACTTATCCGCAACAGCCTTTCTGAGTTCTGGAATGCCAGGTACATCCGTATATTTAGTAAAACCTTCTTTAATGGCTATTATGGCTGCTTTTTTGATGTTATCCGGAGTATCGAAATCAGGTTCTCCCTGGGCAAAACTTATTACATCTATACCTTGCCTCTTCAGTTGATTCGCCAAAAACGAAGTCGCTTCTGTGGCAGAAGGGCTTATATTTGCTACTGATTTTGAAATTAAATTTTTAATCATAAAAAATCTCCAGTTCGTGTAATAATATTCTATTTTATTTATTAAGACAATACATTTTTCAAATTGTTCTAACGATCTTAATAGCTTCTGAGGCACAGAATTGAATACAGAGTGGCATCTCCTCTTGTTCACACATATCACAGCAGGATTGATTTAGGTTTATTTTGATATCACCATTTTTATTATTCCTGAAAATCTCAATACAGCTCGTATTTTCTATAGAGAAAGTCTTGGAGCGATGATGCGAACAGGCTAAAACACAAGCTTGACAACCTGTACATTTTTTTTCGTCAACTTTCAAACAATATCTTAATTTTATATTCATTTATTTCCCACCTTTATTTTGTTTTTTGAGGATTTTTTGAGGTGGAAGCTTTCCAGCTTTTTCAAGTCTTTCTTTCACATCATTAAGTCCAAGTTTTAAAAGACATTCTCTTGGTTGCCATCCAGTTACAATATCCCAACCATGGGCAACATAATAATCATCCAGCATTTTTTCCCATTTCTCAGGTAGAAGTTTTTCTCCAGCAAATTCTCCTGAAGAAACTGGAATTTCAGTTAATTTATAAGGAGGTCTGTCATCTTTTCTGGTAAAACCAGCATGAAGTGTATTAAAAGCTTTTTCGATGTTGTAAATAGATTCCCCAAGATTAAGTAAATCCTCTCCTTCTAATTTCCAACCGGTAGCAAGTGAAATAAGTTTAGCAAAGTCATCAGGACCTATAAGGGAAGTATCAATCCAATAGGTTGTAAATGAACATAACCCAGCCATGTCAGCGATTATTTTATATTTTTCAAACCAGGCGACCAGTTTTCCTTTTCCCTCATATACTGTTGGCTCTCCAGCAGTAGAAATGTCAAATAAACGCATACTTTCTTCGGGTGATATTCTCTTCTGTTCCGTATTTGGAGCACCAGCAAGATGGCCACCACCTGTAGTGCTTGTCATTATTCCTAAAGCCCATCCTTTATGAGATCTAATTGCTTGTTCACACATGCCGTGCCCCTTAACATGCATTGCATATTTCTCAGTACCCCTACCGATAATCTGTGATGCACGATACACTCCTTGAGCAAGGATATCCCCAAAACCTTTTCTATAAGCAATTAATTTAAATAATTTTAATTGGAGATCTCCATCTCCCCAATGAAGATCCAATCCATCTGTTATATCTTTTCCGATAAGTCCCTTCTGATAAACATCAATAGCCCACGCTACTACTGCAGAAAGAGAATCACAATTCATACCATATCTATCAGCCATCTCATTCGCCATGAGAATATATTCTCTGCTTGGTAAATCAATATTTGTTCCAAAAGCTCGATATACATTTGTTTTAAGAGCTTCAAGTTTTTGTCCAGCGAATTTGCCCTCGTTAACATGATAAAAACAACTACAATTAATAGGGCAAGCAAAGTTAGCTAATTTTCGTACCTCATATTTTTCTTTAAAGATAATTTCCCTTACCTTCAAGGTTTTTTCTGCTTCCCAAACTTCGTCTTCCATATTTTTGACGCTTTGAGCTAAAGTACCATCAATACCCCCAGCTCCTGAAGTACCAAGATTACCATATTTATGAAAAAGCTGAATGGTATTTGAGCCAAGCAAACGTTTCCAGAGTAGTTTAGAATAATTTACAAAACGATTGGGATTATAAACCTGAAGAGAACCTTTCCCTCTTACTACCACCGCTTTAAGGTTTTTCGAGCCCATAACAGCGCCACAACCACCCCAACCAGCGGCTCTTGCACGATCAAACATAATACATGCCATCGTAACAAGATTTTCTCCTGCCTGGCCAATAGCAGCTACATGAATTTTTTTATCTGTAAGCTCCTTCATTATTAACTCTTCTGTTTCCCAAGCATCTTTCCCCCAAAGATGTTCTGCAGACCTTATTTCAATTTCATTATCATGAATAAATAAATAAACTGACTTTTCCGCTTTTCCTTTAATAATTAGATGATCAAAACCTGCATATTTCATCTCTGGAGCAAAATGGCCCCCAGCATTAGCAAAAGAGATACCATGGGTTGCTACATTTTTTGTACTAATATTGATCCTTCCAGAAGACGGAGCTAAAGTCCCAGTTAATGGTCCTGTATTGAAAGTAATAATATTTTCTAGACTTAATGGATGAGCAGTTTCCGGTACTTCTCTAAAAACTAGATAAGAACCAACTCCTCTACCTCCAATAAATTTCTTATATCTTTCTGTGGGTTCAATCTTTATTTGATTGTTCGATAAATTAATCCACGCAACTTTTCCACCTAAACTAAACATATAAACCTCCAAATTGGAAAGACCGCTGTCACTATTATCTTTCATTTAAATTTATCAGGAACTGTAACACGAAATTTGTGCATCCCCGGTACATCGGTATATCTTGTATTGACTCTATCAATTTTATTTTTATCCGAGAGCATGATTTTACTCGGTTGCATCAAAATCGGTGCACAGAGGATAAAACTTATCAACTCTATTTTATAGTATCTCAATTGATTATCTAAAAAGATATATTTTTAGTTGTGGGCGCTGTTATATTTTTAACAGTAGTAGAGAATATTGGCATAATACTTCTTCATTAAAAAATCATTCTGTACAACAAAATCATCTGGAAAAGATGAGGTCAGGCATATAAGTAACAACTTCGGGGAAAACAGCAATTACTAAAGCGAATAAGGCCATAATAATAAAAAAAGGTAAAGCTGCTTTGGAAACATATCCTATTGTATCTCCAGTTAAACCCTGAATAATGAAAAGATTAAAACCTACTGGTGGAGTTATTTGCGCAAGTTGAATCGCAATGACCATAAAAATGCCAAACCAAATTTTGGTATAACCAGCCTGTAATATCAATGGAAGTGTTATGGGTAATGTCATAACCAATATAGCCATCCCCTCCATGATACATCCAAGAAATATGAAAAATATAAGAAGTATAGCAATTAAAGTTAATGGAGATAGATTCATAGCTGCTATTGTTGTGGCCAATAGATTGGGAATTCCAAGAAAACCAAACATTTCGGAAAGAAAAACTGCTCCAATTATTATCAACCCTATCATTGAACCAGTTCTGGTAGTCGACATTAACGCCTCTTTTATTGCCTTAAAACTTAAAGATTTCTGAAAGAAACCGATCAAGAGACTTCCCAATACACCAACCGAGGCTGCTTCAGTCGGTGTAGCATAACCTCCATACATGGCAACCATAATTAGAAGTATTAGAAAAACTATCGGTCCCAGGTTAATTATACTTCGCAATTTTTCTTTAGTTGTGAAATTAAGCTTTTCATTGGGAGCTACCTCTTTTATAAATAAAGAATAGAACATAATATAGCAAATATATAGCCCTGAAATGATAAATCCTGGCACAAAACCTGCGAGAAAAAGTTTAAGCACTGATTCTTCAGCAAGAACCCCGTAGATAATAAGCATAGTACTGGGTGGGATTAAAAAACCCAGAGTTCCTGCACCTGCAAGGCTGCCTACAGAGATTGCATGATCATATCCTCTTTTTTCTAACTCTACAAGAGTAACTTTACCGATAGTAGCAGCTGTTGCCGCAGAAGAACCTGAAACAGCGGCAAAAAGGGTACACCCTAAAACATTGGTATGCATCAGCTTACCGGGAATCCTGTTCACCCATGGCGCAAGACCAGAAAATATTAATTCTGAAAGTTTTGTCCTAAATAAAATTTCTGCCATAAAAACAAAAAGCACTAATGCAATCATAGTCGGGGTTGTAGCCGTAGACCATATGCTAAACCCTAAATGTTTAATAAATGGCATACTACTGCGAAACAAACTTATTGCAGCAACACCAACGCCGGCAAGACCTATACCAACCCACACAGTGCTCCCAAGAATAGCAATCAAAAGTAGCACAATAACATAAACTGTAATCATTTCTCTCTCCTCTCTCCTCAGTTCATATTTCATTTATTCTTTAGGTTAATATCCGGTTTCTCATTAATCAGCAGCAGCATCAACCTCACAATCATCTGAATCAGCATGAAAAACATACCGATAGCGATAAACGTTTGAGGTATATACAAAGGAGCCCGTAAGGGGCTAAAAGAAGTTTTATTAAAAAAGTATGAATCGCTAGCAAGTATTAGCACAGCTCTAAAAAAGATTAAGGATATAACAATTCCTAAGACTGTGGCAAATATATCAACAAATCGGACTGCACGATCGGTTTTTAGAACACTGGTAAGAACGTTAATCCTTATATGTCCATCGGTACGCAAAGTATAGGCTGCTGAAAGAAACCAAGATGTTGCTAGTAAATAGGAACTTACTTCCAATACAAATAGAAAACCGTAATTAAAAAATTTTCTTGCAATTATTTCCAACAAAATAAATATTGTGATAATAACTATGCAAATACCGCTCAATCCATTTAATTTAAAGGTAATATTATCAAGAATTTTTGCTAAAGCAATAACTTTTTCTTTCACCTGACACACCTTCTTTCAAGGCAGGTTAATAAATAAAAACATAAAGCTTTAAAATTATTAACCTGCCTATTTTCATTTCTTAGATTTTCAAATCCATGCAAGTATTTACGGTAAATTAATCGTTTTTCCCTTATTCCATTATTGCCAAGTAATCTTCAATAACCTTTATGGATTCAGGAACTTCATTCATGTGGTCCTGCCAAATTTGACTGGAAAGTTTTGCAAATATTTTTTTAAGTTCCGGGTTCGGATCATAAACCTTGATACCCTCACTAATTAATATTTTTTCCTTTTCTTTGTTTTCTTCAACGGCTAATTTCCAGAATTGCGGTTCGAGTTCACGTGCTTTCGTCTCAATAATTTTTTGCAATTCCGGAGAAAGCCTGTTCCAGGCATCAAGATTCACATTGACCATATCACATGAACTGTGCCAATTCCATCTACTAGCATAACCGGTAAATTCCCAAAATTTTCCATCTACACCCGATGCACTGGAAGTTGCTACGCCATCAATGACACCTGTTGCCAAACTGGTTACCACTTCACCCCAGGGCATCTGAATAGGGCTTGCTCCAAGGAGAGTAAATAAATCAGTATCCTCTTTACTCACCGTACGAATTTTCAAACCCTTTAAATCTTCCAAAGTACTAATCTCTTTTTTGGTATAAACGTTCCGGCTTGGCCAGGGTACCTGGTATAGTATCTTTTGATTATGTTTTTCTGCTATTCTATCCTCTACCGGACGTGTAAAAAATTGTAACATCCGTAATTCAACTACACCGGGGGCTAGAAAAGGTAAGGATGTAATACCGAAAAACTTTTCTTCACCTGTCTGCGCATTTTTCAGTACATCTCCGATTGGGACAAGACCATCACGGACAACAGAGAGCATTTCCGGACCTTTGTAACCAAGAGCTCCTCCATAATGGAGAATGATTTCTACTTGGCCATCCGTTGCCTCCTTTACTTCATCAGCAAAGATTTTGAGACATCTACTCTGATAATTCGTGGCTGACCAAACTGTAGGTAAATCCCATTTGACTACTTCTGCATTTACTGAAAGAGAGAACATCATTACTGCCAGCACTGCCAGCATTATAGTAAAAAACTTTAAATACTTTTTCATTATTTTTTCTCCTTTACGAAATAAATTTATTTTTCTCCTCCGTTTACATTACAGTATGTTTCTATATTGATACTGTATTTCTATAATCAATAAATTACCACCTCCTTCTTTGTTATCCTTCTTAATTAACCAAATTGCTCTACTATTTGATTAGATTTCCTGTAAATTTTTCACCTCCTTTCTGTATCAATATTTTTCGTATTTATATTAAGCCTAACTAAGCAAGAAAAAAGTATATCTATTAGATACTATGAATTCAAAAAGATAACATTATAACCTCATAGCAAGTATTCATTTTCAGTTCTTTCATTGAATATTTAATATGATTCGGCTCCACGATTTTCTATATAATCCTTAAATTCATCTGAAAATTTATCTTATGTTTTTTATTGAAAGATATGTCCGAGCCACATTAGTTTCAGTTCTTGCTAATATTCTTCCCATTTTCTATTAATTTTTTTAACAAATCAATACCTACTTTAGTAAATATGTTTCCCAGATTTTATAACCATTTTTTTATCAATAAAGACAGTAGGATTTTTTACAACAACATCAGTGTGCATTGAAGCCTCGACACATCCACCCATAGCATGATTATCTCCGATACCAAAATGGATGGTTCCATAAACACCTTCGTCTTCCAGCATGCTCCCACAAATTTTGCACTTAGGATTCAATCCAATACCAAATTCTCCTATGTTATAGACTTCTTTCTCTTGTGCACTTTTTAAAATTTTTTTAAACAGAATAGCCTCTTCAGAACCTTCAATTTCTGTAACAGAACCCCCTAAAATACGTAAAATCACATCTTCCTTTAATGGCCCCAAACCTGGTAAGACAATACTTCCATCAATTACAATCTTTCCCTTTGCAATTCCTTCTAAGGGTGCAATACTGCACTCAATATCGGGGGGAGAATTAACCATACCAGGTTTATCGGAAATACCGGATTCTACAATTGCATCTCTTCCCGCAATTGAAAACTGAATATTAGTACCTTTATCTGTTATTACCCGCACCGACGAACCGGAAGACAAAATCTGACCAATCTTTTCCGCTTTCACACTCTGCTTATGAAAATCTACAAAAAGCCCCCCTTCACGCAGCATCTGCATGGAAAAATCCGGAAGATTCACCCATCGAACTCCCTTTTTACAAGCCTCAATCCTTGCATTTGTATGAAATAGCGAAAATGAGGTTACTGCAAAAACAACATCAGCTTCTTTGAGAGTCGCAGCAAAAGGTATAGGCGGTTCTTCACCATGATTTTTCCTGGGAATCATGCTAATTACAATTGGTTCAGTTCCACATTCAATGCACGCTTTAGCGATAATATCAGCAATCTGTAACTTATCTTTATCAGTTGCAATTACGACTTTTTCTCCCATTCTGATTACACCACAAGTATCAACCAGAATTCGAGCACCTTTCATTTCTTCCAATATTGTCATATCTATCATTTTCTCCTTAAATTCCCGCTATCCAACATCTATATATAAGTTCGTCTATTTAATATTAATTTAATTAACCGGTTCAATTATATTTTATTAGCTCGCAAGGCAAAATATTATAAGAATGTCCATGGGCATCTATATCATTACATTTCGCGTTACATACCTTTCAATAAATAGGAATACATATCAGGTCTTCTATCTCTAAATACTGGTTGTTGTATCCTTTCCTCTAATAACACTTCCTCTTTTAAAGTTGCTGAAATAATCGTTTCTTTGGTCCCTGCCGTAGCAAGAAAATTTCCAACAGGATCAGAAATAACGCTATGTCCAAAAAAATCAATCTTACCCTGCACACCTACACAATTACAGGAAACTGCAAACATTCTGTTTTCAGCAGCCCTTGTTGCGGTTATATGTTCTAATAATTCCGGTGGATTAGAAAATGAAGGCATATTCCAAATCATGCAGAGTATTTCTGCTCCCTTTAGAGCAAGGCTTCTGGTAAACTCCGGAAACTGACCGTCATAACATATCGACATGCCAATATTTCCAATATCAGTTGTGTAAGTATCACAGGTACTTCCCGGCATAAAATAATGCTTCTCTTCACCGGGAATATGCATTTTATGATGTACGCCTACTAATTCTCCTTTTGGGCTTATAAGTACAGCAGAATTGTATAACATTCCCGGAATTTCCGGATGTTGTTCAGCAAGACCTACTACCAGATATACTCCATATTTTTTTGCTTTCTTTCCCAATTCCTCAGTAGATGAACCTGGTATTTTTTCTGCGTATTTTATGAATTGTCTTCCAAACTTTTTATCTCTTTCTTTTATATACCCTGTATTGGATAATTCCGGAAAAACGATTAAGTCAGCATTATTTTCATTCTTTGCTTTTGCAATAGAGCTCTTTATATAATCAATATTTTCTTTTAAATCTAACCATTTGGTTGGCATCTGTACAGCCGATACTATAACCGTATCTTTCATATTTTATCTCCTTTATTTTGATTTCTATATTTATCTCAACGCGATGATTGTTGTTTTATTAATTTTTCTCTATTCTTAAATTAAGCTTATATTCTTCAATAAATATGTAACATCCACAATGAAGTTTAATTACTATGCCTTAAAACTCTTCCAGGTAATTTACCGGTATGTTTACTTTCTTGAATAACAATAGTCCCGTTTGTAATAACATAGTTAATCCCCGTAGGGTACTGATGAGGTTCAGAAAAGGTTGAATTGTCAATTACTGTTTCCGGATTAAAAATGACTATATCAGCATACACACCTTTTTTAATTATACCACGATCTTTTATACCTAGGAACTTTGCCGGTAAATAGGTCATTTTTCTAATTGCTTCTTTCCAGGTAAATAATCTTCTCTGCCTCACAAACCGGCCTAACACTCTGGGGAAAGAACCATAACTCCGAGGATGAGGAACTCCTTCCCCCAAAGATCCATAGGTAGCAAGAGCGTAACCATCCGAACCAAACATAGTGATTGGATGTCTAATCACCATCTGAAAATAGCGATCATCAATATCAATCAAGTCCGGTATGACTACTGCCACATCTCCCTGTTCATCAATTAATAGGTCAAATACAAATTCTATAGGATCTTTGCAGTCCGGTTTAGCTTCAGCAATAGATTGACCGATTAGACTCTTATTCTTTTTAGAACTAATATTACAGATAAGGATCTTATCCCAACAGGTTTGCCAGCCCAATTCGCGGGTATAACTTTGGTAACCTGTTATCAACTCGGGTTCAACCATTTGGTATTTAATCTTTTTTCTCAATTTTTGGTCCTTCAACCGTTCAATCAGCTTTCCTGCTCCACCTTCATGGACCCAAGTTGGAAGAAACATAGCTAAACCACCTTGCCCAGCTAGATAAGGATACATATCCAGCGTAATATTCATTCCCTGATTATTTGCATCATCTATCATCGATAGAGTAAACTCAACTTTCGCCGCATTAGCATCCCCCATTCCCTTATGATGAAGTATATGTAAAGGCACATTTGATTTTTTAGCTATATCAATCGCTTCCATAGTTGCACTTAACAATCTGTCTCCCTGACCCCGTAAATGTGTATGATATACTCCTTTATTTTTGGCAACCAATTTACATAATTCTACTATTTCTTCGGTTATAGAAAATGAACCGGGTGGCATAATCAAACCTGTACTCATTCCCCAAACTCCGGCATCAAAGGCTTCTTGTAAAACCTCTTTCATTTGACCAAGCTGTTTTGATGAGGGAATTTCGCTACTATAACCCATTACTACACCTCTGATATTATTGTGTCCCACCAATGGAACAACATTAACACTACTACCACCCTTTTCTAGTTGAGTTAAATAATCAGACATTGTAGTCCAGTTAGTCTTTATATTGTCTGTAATAATTGATTTTGGAGGTTTATATTCAGTGCCAAGTGGAGCTGCGGATATACCACAATTACCGATAACTTCCGTAGTTACACCCTGCCTAATTTTACTTTCTGCTTTAGGATTTACAATTAGATAATTATCTGAATGACTATGGATATCAATAAAACCAGGAGATATTACCAAATTTGTAGCGTCTATCGTTTCTTTTGCTTCTGAAAATTCAAGGTCACCTATTTTAACTATCCGATCATTTTTTACCCCTATATCCAGTTTATTCCAAGATCTATAAGAATTAGAATTGTCCAGTAGATTGATTACATTTCCGTTTTTAATTAATAAATCATATTTCAATTTAAGCGTTCCTCCAATCTTACTTTAGACTCCTAAATATTTTTTTCTAACCTCTTTACCATTTAATAGCTCTTTCCCTAAACCTTCTAAAAAGAGATTGCCACTTGATAATTTTACTTATTCTAAATCATATTTATTAATCACCTCTTTTTATAAATATTTTTAGCTAATTGACTTTAAGCATTTAAAGAGCTTTAAAATATCTTCTTTTATCATTTGCCTAAAACTGATTTTCCCAATTTAAAGCCTAGATAATAAGACGATCAATTTTATTTTTCTCTCCTCTCTAGCTTGATTATGAATTAGTTTAAA
>Ga0315533_1000743_pt1 | contig 26800 bp, 23 predicted proteins | sample SalMarSW160130MG_FD_203081 | JGI IMG/M metagenome (GOLD analysis project Ga0315533, IMG submission 203081) | Salt marsh sediment microbial communities from the Plum Island Ecosystem LTER, Massachusetts, United States - Salt Marsh Sediment SW1601-30 ... | reverse complement strand
CAAACACAATCTGCCCGAATATTGAGAGCCGCTCTGCTTCTGCTCAGCCTATTAACTGTTTTGGCGGTAATAAGGATCACGGGGTGACGATTGGATAATTTGCCCAGGTCAAAGGGCTCACAATTTAGCCTGTCATAAGGTCGGCTAATACCGTTTTGGGTCTTTATCCGGTCTTTCCAACATTGCTGGTTTATTAGGTACGGCAATAAACTAAAAAACACACCTAACAGTACCATGAGGCCAGATTTGCCACAGCTCTATCCTAATTTAATCTTGAAAAATCGCCAGAAACTTGAACGAACCTTTTCTTGAATCGTAGTTTTGTTTATGGTACAATCTCAAAGGTATGGAAATTCCTTCGGAGGATATCCAAATGAGAAAACTAATAAATTTCCTGGCAGTTCTGGGGGTAACCATATTTTGCTCACAAACAGTTCTATGTGGTGAAAACAAAGTTATCTTGGTGCCATCCGAAGATGGCGATGCAAATAAACCAGAACTAAGCAAATATTACATACCTTACGACAGTTCCATTGAGCCTAATGCACCAGGTTATACTCTTCCGCTCGATTTACAAACTATCGGTAATTATACTGAGATAGATTCCAGGTTCGACCTGGGTGGTGTTGCATCAATGCTGGAGCAAAATGGTTTCGCCGTTATCGAATATGACTTCCAGGTACCCGATTCCAACCGCGACGATATTGTCAAACCATACGAGTATCTACGCAGGATGGATGTTCCTTTGTTTGTCACGGCTGACACGCTTCTGCATCTTTATCACGTCCAATTTGATGAAACACTGAAGGACATAGAAGAACGAGAGTTTAACGCGGACATTCATGCTCTGACAGTGGCTCTTCTTTATGATGCACTGGCCCAGTACGAAAAATACACTGGGGATCTGAAAGAAGCGGCAAGGCGCAATGTAGCATATCTCGCCGTTGCGCAAAAACTAATCGACCCGAATGCTTACATCCCACAACTCGTAGCGGACATCGTAGCAAGCGAATTAGCTAAAATCGATGCGCACGAGGGATTCACAGAGAGCGACATCTTCATCTATAGAGAGGACTACTCACAGTATGTGCCGCGAGGCCATTACACAAGAAGTGAAGAACTGAAACGCTATTTTAAGACTTTAATGTGGTATGGACGGATATCGTTTTTGCTAAAAGGCGCCGAGAACTGGGGGCAGGTTGGGGATGCTCTTATCAGTACATACGATGCAAAGATTCAGACCATGCAGGCAGTGCTATTAGCAAAAGCGATTGAATCAACTCAGATAGGACAGCGTAGCGGACGCAACATCTGGGAAAGGATATACACAATTACAGCCTTTTATGTGGGCTTGGCGGATGACCTTACGCCATACGAGTACTTAGGTGTGATAGACAAACTCTTTGGCAGCACCTTTGAACCTACGGATTTGTTAGATGAAGACAACTTTTTCGCCCTGAAGGCTGAGCTTGCTCTTTTGCCATCGCCGAAAATCTTTGGCGGTACAGGAAATGTGGTTGTGATACCACCTGTTACGCCCGAATCTCTCGACGAAGTTCTTGACAAAACCAAAGGCATGCGATTTATGGGCCAGCGGTTCATTCCGGATTCATACATGTTCCAGCAGTTGGTCTTCCCAGAGGTGCTGGACTATACCGGCGATGCCGATGTCATGCCCTTCACTTACGGATTCAATGGTCTTGATTGGGCACGATGTTACCCCCGCGGACTGGATGCCATGTCGTTACTTGGCTCGGCTCGAGCTAAGGCTATCTTAATTGAAGAAGGCGACACAGATTATACTAATTATTGGTCGCAATTCAACAAACTCAAGGCTGAGTTTGATGAGCTTGAACTATCCGATTGGAACCGCAATCTGTACTGGAGCTGGCTGTATTCGCTGCGAGCCTTGATAGGTGAATTCGGCCAGGGATATCCGAATTTTATGAGGACCGAGGCCTGGGAGAAAAAAGAGCTTAATGCAGCTTTAGCATCCTGGACACAGCTTCGGCATGATACTATCCTTTATGCCAAGCAAAGCTACACACCGATTAGGACCAGTCTTCCCCCCGAAGTAAGTGGTTACGTCGAACCCGTACCCGAATTTTACGGGCGATTACTGGCGTTAACCCGTATGACAAGGCAAGGTTTAAGCGACTTTAACGCCTTATCAACTCAAGCAGAAGAACGGCTGGCCAATCTTGAGGACATACTGGCCCGACTGATTGAAATCGCTAATAAAGAGCTGACGAATCAGACACTATCTGAGGATGATTATGCGTACATAAGGCAATTCGGCAAAACCCTTGAAGGAGCTATTATCGGTGTTGAAGAAAAAGGCGTCAAAACAACCCTTGTAGCGGATGTGCATACACATACCGCCGAAGGAAATGTCCTCGAAGAAGGTGTTGGATATGTTGACCTTATCATCGTAGCCTGTCCTGCCCTGGACGGCTCGATTTACTTAGCGGCTGGCCCTGTGCTGTCATATTACGAATTCAAACACCCGATGAGCGATAGACTTACCGATGAAGCCTGGCGGGACTTACTTGTTTCACCATCCAGACCAAACCGCCCGACCTGGTTCCAAATGCTCGTTCACTAATCCTGTCGATAGATAAGCAAAATTGCCCACAAAGAACCTTGTAGCTGAAAAAGCAATTGGTTCTTGTATTACAACCTTGCCGCGGATATAATCAGCCGAAATTTAGGAAAGCTTAATAATGAATAATGAAAGGAACTCAACTAATCTATACGCTTATGCACTTTTAACTTGTTTACTTACATTAGTAGGTTGCGCCAAACAGCAGCGATATGCAACCATTGATCAAATCTCCATATCGAATATAGATAAGACCGAGTCGATGCAGATAGCTGAAGACATTTTGGCTAAGATGCACTTTACTATCGAAAAGGCTGATTATGAAAATGGCATTATAAAAACCCGACCATTGCCTGGGGCACAATTCTTCGAGTTCTGGCGCAGCGACAATGTCGGAGCATCCAACACTCTGTCAGCAAATATCCATAGCATTAGAAGAATTGTGGAACTGCATATAAACCAAGCCGCCACCAGCATCTCTATTGATTGCAACGTGCAGGTTCAGAGACTGAACTTGCCTATCCCACGCAAATCGGACGAGCCTCTCCCCAGCCAGAATTTGGAAAAACTGACACGGACAGCCAAAGCGGAATGGTCTGATCTGGATAAGGATACAAAGCTTGCAACAAAAATTTTAAAACGGATTTCCTCGAAGCTCGGTGCCAGTCACACGCCGCTCGACATCGAGTATCGAGCATCGAGTATCGAGTAACAAGATTATGAGAGTATTGGTTTGTGGTGGAGCAGGATATATCGGCAGTAATATGGCAGCTATATTAGCTGCTGCTGGTTTCGAGCCTATCGTTTTCGACAATCTCAGCAAAGGTCATAGATCGGCAGTCGACGACTTTGAATTTGTTAAAGGCGATTTAGCCGATTATGAATTACTCATACAAACGCTCAGAAAATACAAAATCGAGGCGGTGATGCACTTTGCCGCCTTTATCGAGGTCGGCGAATCGACGCAGGTACCCCTTAAATACTACCACAATAACGTTTCTAACACGCAGAATTTATTGTTAGCAATGGAAACGGTTGGAGTGGAAAAATTTATTTTTAGCAGCACCGCGGCAGTATATGGAACACCTCAAAAGGTGCCAATTGCTGAAGATGCACTGAAGAAGCCGATCAATCCTTACGGAGAGACAAAATGGGCGGTTGAAAGAATGTGTCACTATCAAAGCCAAACGGGCAAACTACGGTATGCAACACTTCGATATTTTAATGCCTGTGGAGCGGGAATAAATTCTCAACTCGGTGAAGACCATCGGCCTGAATCCCATCTGATTCCGCGGATTATCCAGGCAGCGATGGGAAAAAGCAGTGAAATTAAAATCTATGGAACAGATTACCCTACGCCGGACGGAACCTGCATTCGTGATTACATCCATATCGATGATTTGTGCCGGGCACATCTATTGGCGCTGGCAAAGCTAAAGTTAGAAAGTGAATTAGTCTATAACCTCGGTAACGGCAATGGTTATTCCATCAGGCAGGTAATTGAGGCAGTAAAACGTGTCTCAGGAAAAAGCTTTAAGGTGGTTGAAAGTGAGCCGAGGCAAGGCGACCCGGCTGTGTTAACGTCCGATGCAAGCAAGGCCAAAAAAGAGCTTGGCTGGAAACCTGAGCTACCGGAATTAGAGAGGATGGTTGAAACTGCCTGGAAGTGGCATAATAAATTTCCCAATGGATATCCCGATTAGGGTGGTAAATCTCCGGAATTATTATGAGGTTGTCTTGTGAATAAGGTCAGAAGCAGGGTCAAGGACTTCCTGAAAAAGAACGGCATGGAACCGACAGATATTAATATTGACCAGACCTGTCGAGTTTTTCTTGACGATATGGACAAAGGTCTTGCCGGCAAAAAAAGTTCATTGGTCATGCTACCCACTTATATTGAAACTGAGAATGAGATACAAAAAAACAAACCTGTTATTGTTATGGACGCCGGTGGTACAAACTTTCGTGTAGCGACGGTTGTTTTTGGTGATGATGGAAAAGCAAAAATTGACGATTTTAAGCTTTATCAGATGCCGGGATTAAAAGGGAAAGTAAACAAAAAAAACTTCTTCGGCACTATGGCTGGATATACCAAAGATGTAGCACAGAAAAGCAGCAAAATCGGCTTTTGCTTTTCATATCCGATAGAAATGTATCCAAGTAAAGACGGCCGTGTTTTATATTTTTCCAAAGAGATTCAGGCAGCAGAGGTTGAGGGACAGATGATAGGGGAAAATCTGAATGCTGCGATAAGCAATGAAGGACTCGGCGGCAAAAAACAGATTGTCTTACTCAACGATACCGTAGCGACACTTCTTGCGGGCAGAGCAGATATGAGCGGGCGAACATTTGATAGCTTCATAGGCTTTATTCTCGGAACGGGGACTAATTGCAGCTATGTCGAGCAGAACAAGAACATTACAAAGAAAAAAGACCTGGACCCTGCTGGAAGCCAAATAATTAATATTGAGTCCGGCGCGTTTGGAAAAGCTCCACGGGGTACAATCGACAAAAAGTTCGACAAGTCGCTGATTAACCCGGGGGTAAATATCTTTGAGAAAATGATTTCCGGGGCGTATCTTGGGCCGATTTGTTTGCGAACTATACAGGCAGCTATAAAAGAAAAGCTGTTCAGTAATATAACATCCGAAAAGCTGTTGGTAATTACCAAGCTAAGCTCAAAAGAAGTAAGTGACTTTATGTATAGTCCCCAAACAAGCGGCAGTCCCCTTTCAAAGGTAATCAGCGATGTTAACGAACAAGACGGCGTTACTCTCTATTGGCTGATTGATAGGATGATCGAGCGGGCAGCGAAACTCACCGCGATAAATCTGTCGAGCGTGGCGATTAAATGCGGAAAAGGCAAAAACCCAACAAGGCCTATCTGTATCGTTGCTGAAGGGACAACCTTTTACCACCTGACCTCGCTTAGGCAAAGGATTGAGCGATACCTGAGGCAGTACCTCGTGGAGAAGAAAGGCATATTCTACGAGATTATAAACGTGGAAAATGCAACGTTGATTGGAGCTGCCATTGCAGGATTGACAAATTAATAATGTCCACTTATGGTAAAATGCCGTGAACAAGCCGGTGAAATGTTCTAAAACAAACCTTAAGAAGATAAAGTATCTTTCCTTGTTCCTGGATGCCCTGGGTCTAAAAAGCTTCCTGATAATGAACCTTCTAAAGTTAACTCTTAAACCTGTCGAATTTATAAGGTAAGGTTCCTATAATGCCAGGGAGAACTGACAATGGATGATCCAAAGAAACAAAGAAGAGAAAAAAGGCTGCGTCATCAATGGCCAGTTTGGTTCTCCGAGGACTTCAAGAAAGCTGTCTTTCAGGGCCTGATGGTGGACGTTTCCAGCGGTGGTCTGGCATTTACCTGTAATTACGATGAAAATTGTCCGCAACCTGGCCAGCAGCTAATGACTCGGTTCAGCATACCACGCTTCGGAGATGACGATCCCTCAGCTATGACAAGCTTCATGCGTACCGGTCGTGTCCTTCGGGTCAACGTACTAAATAGCCACCTCAGCCGCGTCGCAATTCTATTTGATGAGCCGTTGTCCCTAAAACCCGCCGAGCAGGCAGCCATTGAACTAATGCACAAAAATAGTGCTGAATAATAAAGACCTGATTCCCAAAACAGCGAACTCCCCCACCACAGGGATTGGAGCTATTTGTCGAATCCCCAAGTCCGGTCCCGATGTATCGGGATTGCATACGCAAACATCGCGGCATTTTTATACCCACTTATAATTTTTTCTATTGATTCACGGCAAGGCTCATCGTAGCGGTAATGGGGAAGTGATCAGAAGGGTAGCGGCCATTAAAATTGTCATGGAGAATATCGGCGATCAGGACCCTAATGCCCGGCCTTATCAGGATGTAGTCTATCTTTTGGCCTGTGCGCCTACCGGTAAATGCGTGAAAGGTACCGACTTCGGTGACGTTCGGCTGCAGAACACGAAATGCATCAACCATCGGCAGCGGATTCTCCGCGCTGAGATTGTTACTATCGGCCAATGTGGCTTGGCCTTTCAGGTAGAGACTGGCCGGGTTGTCTTCACCTGCGTTGAAATCACCCGTGACAATAACAGGGTCGGGATTGCGACGGCTCCGGATGCGTTGAGTTAATAATACTACACTTTTTTCTCGCGATAATTGCGAGACGTGATCGAGATGGAGATTGTAAAGATAGAAGGGCTGGCGGTTCTTCTTGTCGATGAATCTTGCCCAGGTGCAGATGCGCGTACAGGCATTACCCCAGCTAATTGAGCCTGGTACTTTAGGATTATCAGATAGCCAAAATGTGTCGGATTCATTTACATCGAAACGTTCGTTGTGGTAAAGGATGGCACAAAATTCCCCCTTTATTTTACCATCATCTCGCCCTACACCGAGGTAGGAATATCGTGGCAGCTCATCGCAAATTTCATTTATTTGAAAATGCAGAGCCTCTTGCAGACCAACAATATCGGGATGGCGATTACGCAACAAGTCAAAAACTATTTGTTTGCGGTGTTGCCAGCTATTTTCTCCGTCATCCGCTGTGCCATAGCGGATGTTAAAACTCATAACTGTTAATTCCGATTGGTCCTTTGCGCTCACATCGGAAACAGTTTTTGCCATACATTGAAAGTGCAGCTTACCGAAAGGATTGCAAAGAACTAAGATAAGCGATAAGTAAAGGGACACTATGAACTTCGTGGAAGCTGCCCTCAGATTCATGTTTTCCCCCTTTGCTACTGTAGAAATTTTTCGAATAGACTACAAATAGCGTTAAAGGCTCTTACGTTTCTCTTCTTCACTAAGTGGCTCATTCAATGAACCGGAGCGAAAGCCCTGTAGGTCAATGGTTACGAACTTAAAGCCTAACGATTTCATCTTATCAACAATTCGCGAGCGAAGCGGTTCAGTTGTAACTTTTATAATATCCTGTGGATTTACTTCAATTCGCGCAATAGTATCGTGATGCCGGACCCGCAGTTCAACAAAGCCGAGACTTCTCAGGAAATCCTCTGCCTCGTCGATTTGTTTTAGCCGCTGCTCCGTGACCTCAAGGCCATAAGCAATTCTGGACACTAAACATGGCGAGGATGGTAAATCAGCCGTGGGCAGGCCAAGTTCTCTGCTCAACTGACGGATGTCGCTTTTACTGAGATTAGCCTCGGCTAACGGTGAACGGATGCCAAAGACCTCCATGGCTCGATTGCCAGGGCGAAAATCGTCAAGGTCGTCATAGTTGGTACCAAATATCACGTGTTTAAAACTTCGTTCTTTAGCAATATCTAAAAGAATCCTACACAGATGCGATTTGCAATGGAAACAACGGTCGGCCTTATTGGCGGTGAAGTTTGGATCGGATAGCTCATCAGCCTCTATAATCTTTAGGTTTGCACCGATACTTTTTGCAATTTTTACTGCTCTTTCGAACTGACCTTCAGGTTCTGCAGGACCAACGCTTATGCAAGCAAGGACATTTTCCGCTCCGACTGTATCGACCGCCGCTTTTAAAAGGAAGGTACTATCCACTCCGCCAGAGTACGCAACAACAACTTTACCCAGTTCCCTCAGAATTTGCTGTAGTGAATTATATTTGTCCTTGAGATTCATAAAGCCGATGGAGGGATTCGAACCCTCAACCCCAGCTTTACGAAAGCTGTGCTCGACCGTTGAGCTACATCGGCTTATATGCCGGTTATAATACTGATCATTGCCTGGTTTGTAAACCCCGTTAGAAAGTTCGGCCGGCGTATTGAACAACGGTTCCGTTATTAAATGTGCAAAGAATACCGTCTCCATCCAAAGGGCAGGCTTTCTAACGGGGTAAAGAGAGCTTGTTCGGTCAATTCGCAGTCGTCCTGGCCAGAGGGCAGAGGACCGAGAACAGAGAACCGAAAATTGGCTTTGATTGGGTTTGTTTTCACCAAATGTCCATTTCGATTTTTTCTCATAATCTTTTGTTGTGATTAAATTTACATCCATTTGACTTTTTCGAAAATTGGCTTTGTTTTGCATAAAATAGGGCCGATTTGTAGAACATTCTCGACAATTGTAGAGCAATGTGGGTATGCGTAAAATTGACAGCATGGGCAAACAAGTCTCTTAAAAACATATTATCCATTCTATCGGCTGAATTTTAATTTTTGCGTTGTGGTTCTTCGTTTCGCATTGAGAATTCAGGTTTTTTGAAAATTTAATTTACCCCGTGAGATAGGCTGTAAATAATAGAAATGACTTTATCTCATGGGGTGAATCCGCCGTCTATGATATGCTATACACCATACTATATACTCGATACGCGATACGATATACGCTATACGCGTTACGAGGGGACATTATACAACATTATTTGTTAATTTTCAAGTAAATTATTTTCTCGACACCTGTCATTGCGAGGCCCGAAGGGCCGCGGCAATCTAATCCTTGCCTGTCCTGATTCCCGATTTATTGGGAAAGAGATGCTCGAATTCTGTTTCCTTGTCTCGAGCCAAATAAGTACCGGACACCTTTAATTCATTATAACTAAAGGCTGTATATAAAAATAATACCTAAGATACTCAGGTATTGTGCTGACACCAATCCATTAAAAAATCAGAAAATATAACTTGATAATTCCCTGTGGCTTACCATGGGGTGAAGAAGAGAATGTCTTCTTATCAAATCCTTTCTGGCTACGGCATGGCCTTCGCCATGACGAGTAATATTCTGCGAATTATCGCAGGCTTCTTCATTTTCTATGTTCTATATAATACCTAAGATACTTAGGTATTCTTTGAAAAACAATCAGAAAAGCACCAAAAACACGAATCTGGCAGCATATAGAGTATGATATTTCGCACAATTTCCATATTCCCAAATAACTCGCCGCCGGCGTATCCTTTGGCGTGGCTGGGTCGGTGCGATTTCATCGCACCCTACCTGACTCTTTCATTATTCTATCTTATGTCGGAGCATAGCGTAGATCCGGCCGCGCAGCGCGACGGACTCGAATTCTCTTGTCTCCAGCCAAAAAAGTACCCCCTATGGGGCAGGCGGACACGTTTAATTCTCCATAGATCATTGCATATTTCACTGAATTATGATAGATTTAACGATGTACACGTAGCAACATTGTAATGTTGTTCAAAAGGAATTAGGAAAAAGTCATGTCAACAAACACGCAAATCGATGACATAAGTTGGGTTATTTTGCTGAACATATTAGTAACTCAATATAAAGAAGGCAGATAAGTGATGTTAAAAAAAAATAAGCGAAGAAAGCCGGCAGAAACTGTCTGGCGGAAATTTAAAAAATCCTGGTTACTATTGGTATGGCCTGTTTTAGGATTCCTTTCACTTTTATGGTTTCTCATTCGGGTTATTCCGAAGCCATCACGAGCGACTTACCCCTGCCAAAGGGTAGCTTTTCCGCTTGCTTCAAGTTTTATTATCTGGCTTTTAGGTTTGTTTGGCTCTGCAGTAGCTTTCCGTAAGGCAAGGAGCAGCCTTTTACGCTCACGTTACCTTGTCGGCTTGCTGTGCATAGTAGTTAGTATTGGCTGTATATGTCTCTCACTGACGCTGACCGCTGAAAAAAAGGCACAGGCGGCCGACCCGCACCCGGTAAACAGTCCTATCGGAGTTGCCAAGGGTATTCATCCTGGCCGAGTTGTGTGGGTACACGACGCCAATGCCACCGATTGGTTAGGCCCGTTTATGGGCGATGGCTACTGGTGGCAAAGTAACCATACAGACCAGGAAGTTATTAAAGCTATGGTACATAATGCCATTTGTGCTCTGGCTGGAGAACCGAATATTCCAGATGCCTGGGATGCTCTTTTTCGACATTTTAACATCGAGCGGGGCAAGGGCGATGTCGGATATCAAATCGGCGAGAAGTTCATGATAAAGGTCAATTTCGTGGAGATGATTGCGACATGGGGAGATACCGACTATGACCTTGTGGACCACAGCCCTGAGTACGCGATATGCTCGCCCCACATTATGTATGCACTGCTGGAACAACTGGTAGATATCGTGGGTGTAGCCGAGTCGGACATCACAATTGGTGACCCAATCTGCCTGTGGTGCCACGAGTTTTACAATATGATTCAACCGGCCTTTCCTAATGTCCGCTATCTTGATTATCTGGGCTACCACAATAGAACCAAGATAGTCAAGGATGCCAATGTTCCATTTTATTGGAGTACATCGAAGGCTGCAGGAAAGAAGCAAGACTATGTACTAAAGTCCTACGTGGATGCGGAGTACTTGATAAATCTCGCATCTCTAAAGGGCCATTACAACCAGGCGGGAATCACCGTTTGCGGAAAAAACCATTATGGCTCTCTCCGTATGCCTATTGAGTCTGGATATTACAATATGCATGTGGATACTCCCTTTGATGTCCCTGCAAGCGGCAGCTACAGAAATATGGTGGATTTGATGGGACATGAGCACGTCGGCGGTAAAACGGTTCTTTTTATGATTGATGGTTTGTATGGAGGTAAGCACGCATTGTCGTATCCGCGTAATTTGCCGTATAAATGGCAGATGGAACCATTTAATGATGATTGGCCTTCGAGTATTTTCGTTTCGCAGGACCCGGTAGCCATCGACTCGGCGGCCTTTGACTTTCTTGTTACGGAATGGCCTGAGGGTAACGGCCCAGGACATGCAGGAACCGATGACTATCTCCTTGAAGCAGCAGAGGCAAATGACCCACCCTCGGGAACATTCTACGATCCAGAAAAAGATGGTACACAAGTAGAAAGTCTTGGTGTGCATGAGCACTGGAATAACCCTATCGATAAGCAGTACTCGCGTAATTTAGGGACCGGCAACGGAATTGAACTGTTGAAGGTCTCATCAATTCCAGATGCCGACTTCAATGACGATGGAAAAGTGAACCTTAAAGACTTTTCAAAACTTGCTCAATATTGGTACCAAAGCAACGCACTTGTGGACGTGGCTCCAATACCCGTTATCGATGGTGTCGTGAATATGAATGACCTGTCCGTTCTATGCGAAAACTGGCTTTTAGGTACTACGCCTTAAGTTTAATCAAACTTCCGGATTGGTGCCCAGCCGATAAATATTGCTGCTACTTAAGCCGATGGAGGGATTCGAACCCTCAACCCCAGCTTTACGAAAGCTGTGCTCGACCGTTGAGCTACATCGGCTAAACCAATCGCAACTCGTGCTTCGTCCCTAAGGGACTTCGCAGAGTAGTATTGGTATCATACTAAATCAACATACAATATGCAACGCGGCAGAATTACGACTCCATAGAAAAGCTTTGATTTACTGACAAATCAGGTATAATATTGTTTTGAATTCCTATCTCTCGACCCGGCTCGAGACGGGATAAATATGAATCGTATCTTAAAAAAACCAACAGATGCAGAGCTTCTCGACCGCTACGCGGCAGGCGATGAGGCTGCATTTCATGAAATTGTAAGTCGTTATAAAAACAGCCTTTATATGTTCTTGAAACAATTTCTTAACCGGCAGGACCTGGTCGAAGATACATTTCAGGAGACCTTTTTGCAATTATTTACAAGTAGGGAGAGCTTCGATCCGAATCGGCCTTTGCGGCCCTGGCTTTTCACCATCGCCGCCAATAAAGCCAAAGACGCTCTACGCAAAGCTCAGCGAATAAGCGCAATACCAATAGGCACTATATCGGAGTCTCAAGAGATGTCATTTGATGACGTCCTGAACACCCTTACCTCTGATAATACAATGCCTTACGAAGATTTGGAAAAAGGTGAAATCTCTTCCAGGGTCGCAGAGGTTATAGAGAATATGCCGGAAAATTTGCGAGAAATATTGATTTTGGCTTATTATAACAAATTTTCTTACAAACAAATGGCGCAGATTTTAAGTATACCTATAGGCACCGTGAAGAGCAGACTGCATACAGCGGTTGCTCGTTTCGCAAAAGACTGGAAAGCAACAACGAGGAGTCAAAAAAACGAATGAGGTCGCTAAGCAACCAGCAAAAACAACTGCTATTCGATTATTGTATTGGCCTGACATCACAAGAAGAAACCACCAAAGCTAAAGCATTAATTTCCTCCAACGAAGCGGCTGTTGAGCTTTATAAAAAACTCAAATCCTCTTTCTCCCCCCTTGATAGCTTAGAGCTTGAGCCGTGTCCGGATGACTTGGCAGAACGCACTGTTTGGCGACTTAGTAACCTCGCAAACTCAAGCCAGAATAGGCTGGGGCAATTAATAGCGGCTGAAACAACTCGGAAAGTCGCCGTCAAAAGTAGTTTCTGGGGTAAAAGAATAGCCATCGCCGCGGTATTTCTAATTGTTGGAACTATTTCATTTGCCTCATTCACAGGTATAGCTAATTATTCCCGTCAAAAATCCTGGCGGCAGCAGTGCGCGATACAATTGCAGCAGATATGGCAGGCCCTAAATCAATACAGTTCCTACAACGACGGCAAACTACCAACACTTGCAGCCGCAGCAGGCTCGCCGTGGTGGAAATTAGGTTATCAAGGCAAAGAAAACCATTCCAACACCAGGCCTATTTGGCTTTTGGTAAAGAACAATTACATCAAGCCGGCCAATTTTGTTTGTCCCGGTGCGAGTCAAGGCGAAGCAGCCCAGCTTGATGCTTTACAAGTCCAGGATTATAACGATTTCCCCGGCAGAGAATATATGACCTATAGTTTCAAAATAAGCTGCGGTAGTGTTGCAAGTGGCAAGTTAGTCTATCGAAAGGTTTTGATGGCTGATTCAAGTCCCCTCTTTGAAGAGCTGCCCCGCGACTATTCCCAGTCCCTTGGGCTGCGTTTGACCAGGGACCTGCTGACACTTAACAGCATTAATCACAGGCGGCGCGGCCAGAACGTCTTGTTTGGCGATGGCCGAGTCGAATTTATAAAAACGCGCTTTACCAGCCTTTCAGAAGACGATATATTCACACTGCGTGACACCGATATATATCAAGGCTGCGAGCTGCCTTCCTGTGAATCCGACTTTTTCCTCGCCCCTTAATCAATTGTTTGTATTGCGTAATTCGAAGTGCGTTTTACTATCCCCTGTTAATCAAAACCCGGCCGGACAAAGGCCCTCGCATCTGGAAATAGCTCTTCGGTCTTTCTGCGTAATCTATCGAGGTGTACAAGAATATCGAGGATATTGTCCTTATACTGCGGGAAATGTTGAGACATTTGTCCCCACGCAGCAATAGAGCGGTCTATTGCTATTAAGGCAATCTTGGCCGAACCATTCGCATCACCAGGTACCGCAGCCGAATCCTGTGACGTTTCCTCCAGGCTGCCCCTAATTGCCCTGACGAGCTTAACGTATATAAAATGCTGATACCAGCGGATTATGTCCACTGAATTTTTGAGGCCGGCAGCTTCTCCGACAGGATTTGAGTTTGGCAGCTCAAGCCGTATTTGCAGACTTAGGTCGTCGGCCTTTCCCTCGAACAGCTCTTTTGCTGAATCGAACCAATTCCTTACCATTTGGCTGTAGGCTTTTGCTGCTCGGCTGCATTCGTGGCTTTCGGCAATGTCGCGGTTCTTTTCGTGTTCTTCAGCAGCCTGCTGTACATCGAGAGAATCGAGGTTGATGCCTTGCTCGCTTGCTGCTTCTTCTAACATTTCAAGGGTCACTTGAAGAATCTCAGACATTTCCTGCCAGAAGGATTTATTGTTTATGTCACGAGCTTGTGGATTATCCAATTCTTCCTCGCTTAATGCGAAGTTCATACACCGCGAAGTCAGTGGACAACGTTCACACCATCGGTCACAATAATTGTAAATGCCCGGGATAAATTTCGGGTCTTCAGCAAGCTTCTTTATGTATTCTTTATCCATAAAAATTCGTTATCGATCCGTCATCGGTGGGCTCTGATAACGGTCATTTCTATTGAAAAATAGAACTCAATAAAGTATGTTCTACATGGTTTAGATCCTATAATTATTCTATTGTAAATGCACTACGGAACATGATAAAGAAAATTTAGAGCGTTGCCCATCTTTTCGGCCAAATTACATTGACTTTTATTAGCTAATACGATATACTACATGCACAATCGTTTTTGGGGGTGATTGAAATCGCAATGGGGGTGTTGCAAGATTTCATCCATTAAATATACAGATTAAATCCGGTTTATAGTTATTCGTATATATTGGGCTGCCGGATTAACTCTACACGAATTGTGAAGTTTGGGGGGGTAAATGGGCAATCATTTTAAACTGACATTAACCATTCTCTTTGCAGTGACATGTGCGTTGGTTAGTGAGGCCGGTGCCTACTATGTCTGCTTCGATTTTAATCAGCTTCCCCGCAACGACGCCAAAGCCATTGAAGCTTATATGGAAAGCATACACGGCTCAGATGTCACTGTGCTCAACGCCATAGCAGGTAATGGCCGCAGCCCTGCCGGAACAAATTCTTATATCCGTGAAGCCCCTTTTGCTACTCTATCATTTGACCGGATGATTATGAACACAGATTCTTTTCACATGTATGCTACATTTTCCTTTGATAGTGATGAATTGGAATTTATCACCCAAATGTGGGGCTGCCACCTATCAGATAACAGCACAGTCACATGTTTCGACCCGCTTACCAAAACCTTGCTGTTTACTAATCCATGTTTGCACAGAATACAGTTAGACGATCTCCATGTAAAACCTATACCGGAGCCGGCTGCGGTAAGCCTAGTCTGCTTGATCCTGGCGGATTGGTCTTCATTTGCAAATGTAAACAAGCAAATTAGCTGGTTTTAACGAATTAGAGATTGTTACTTCTCACTAATAAGCTCATTGGTGAGAAGATTGATAGAGATAATTTTGGAGGAGAGAAATAATGTTAGCAAAGAAAGAAATAATTCTTTGTGCGATTATGGTTCTGGTTCTGCCGGTCCTAACAAAAGCTACCCCTGTCGGTACGATGGACATAGTATATGCCGGACAGGGTGCGAGTGATGTGATTAAGCTTTGGGGCGGTGGACACAGTGGATTAAACGCATACGGTGGCGTTTATATGCTCGATAAAACAGCCGGTACCGGCCAGGGAAATATTTGGCCTAACGGTCTGATCGGCGGTTTCTGTATCGAGTTACATCAATGGGCCCCGGATACAACGATAAAATATGATGTGGTTGCGCTGGAAGAAGTGAACAACACCTTTATGGGCGGCCTGATAGGTATCGAGAAAGCCGATTATCTTGCCGAGCTATGGGGCAGATTCTATAATCCCGCCTGGGCAGACGGTTGGCCATATTCCAGTGAGGAAAGGAGTAAAGCCGAGGCCTTTGCTGCGGCTGTGTGGGAGATCGTATATGAGGACATGCCGACATCTCCGCTGGGCTGGGATGTCACAGTTGACAGCTCATCGGGTTCACATGGTTTTTATGCCCAGAATTTTGACTCAGCTACAGCTAATAGCTGGCTGCACGCCTTAAACGGTTTTGGGCCGAAGGCGGAACTGCGAGCCCTCGTTAACCAGGGCAAGCAGGACTTTATTGTTCAGGTTCCTGAGCCGGCTACCGTGTGTCTGCTGGGTCTTAGCGGATTAGCTTTTCTGCGCAAACGCAAAAGATAAACGGATTATCCAATCACCAACTTAAAGGGCTGTGGTAACGCTCCACCGCAGCCCTTTTCTATTTGTCCAGTTTACGAAGTATGTAAAGTGTCTAAAGTGACACTTTACGTGTCATCCTGAGGCGAAGCCGAAGGATCTGGCCAACGAAAGAGAGATTCTTCGCTTCGCTCAGAATGACAGCCTTGCTGTCACTTTAGGCACTCCAAACTTTAGTTCACTCATTTTGTCCATTCTCCGTAGTACTCCGTAAGGAGTCCTTAGGACTACGAAGGATGAATTTCGGATTTCGATACTTGTCTAACAACAGTCAAGATTCCGGATTGACTCCGTTAGAAATCCAAGCTCCATCGTCGAAAATTTATCTGAACATCCTAAGGTTTCTAACAGGGTTGACTTATCGACCTCCTTGTGATAAAGTTCCAATCTCGATATTGGATACTCGATACTCGATCCTCGATATTTGACGAGTATCGAGCATCAAGCACGGGTATCAAAAATCAAGAATCGAGTTCACAAGGAGTCGCTATGCTTCTACAACCAATCGATATCGGAATAATCGGTGCGTATATTGTCATCATTATGGTAGCCGGCTTTGCTATGTCGAAAATAGCCAGCCGAAACCTCAAATCCTATTTTCTCGGCGGCAACGTCGTACCGTGGTATGTTCTCGGCGTGGCAAATGCCTCCGGCATGTTCGACATCACGGGCACGATGTGGCTCGTGATGACGATATTTGTCTATGGATTGAAGGGAGCGTTTATACCCTGGGTCTGGCCTATCTTCAATCAGATATTCCTGATGATATTCTTAGCGACCTGGCTGCGACGCTCCAACGTGATGACAGGCGCCGAATGGATAAACACAAGATTCGGCAATAGTATTGGGGCCAGACTATCGAATATCAGTGTCGTTATCTTTGCACTCGTCAGCGTTATTGGATTTCTCGCTTATGATTTCAGGGGTATGGGCAAGTTCGCGGGGATATTCTTGCCCTGGAACCTCTCGGACAACACTTATGCAATTATCCTGATGGGCGTAACAACAATATACGTCATCTTCGGGGGTATGCTAAGCGTCACGGTGACGGATGTGATTCAATATATCTTAATGACAATAAGCTCTGTCTTCATTGCTATTATCGCCTTCCAGAAAACGACAGGTGTCCAGATAGCCGACGCGGTACCGGCAGGCTGGCAGAACCTGTTCTTCGGCTGGAAATTGAATCTCGACTGGTCGCAACACATCCCTGCACTCAACGAGAGGATAGCACAAGATGGCTGGGAACTGTTCAGCATCTTCTTCATGATGATGTTATTCAAGGGAATCCTTGTCAGCGCGGCAGGCCCAGCACCAAACTACGATATGCAACGAATCCTTTCTACCCGAAGCCCGAAGGAAGCCGCAAAAATGAGTGGTTTTGTCTCTTTAGTACTATTTTTCCCACGATACCTGATGGTCGTCGGCATCACAATTCTGGGATTGGTCGTCTTTAAAGAGCAAATTGCTGCAATGGGTACAAATTTTGATGCTGAGAAGGTCCTGCCCAACGTCATCCGCGACTGCCTGCCAGCCGGCTTGATCGGCCTTGTATTGGCAGGTCTATTAGCGGCGTTCATGAGCACATTCACGTCGACCATCAACGCAGGAGCGTCTTATGTCGTCAACGACCTATACAAGCGGCATATAAATCCCAACGCCTCTGAAAAGAAGTACATCTATGCAAGCTATATCTGCTCGATTCTTATAGTGATTGTTGGTATAATATTTGGCTTTATGACCGAATCGGTCAATAAGATTACTCAATGGATAGTCGCGGGTCTGTGGGGTGGCTATACAGCGCCGAATGTGCTTAAGTGGTATTGGTGGCGGTTTAACGGCAAGGGCTACTTCGGCGGCATGATGTCTGGGATTGTTGCAGCGCTATTGCTACCAAAATTCTTCAACCAGCCGGTGTTTTTGGGCATCGAGAGAAACATCGCCATCTTTCCGATGATTTTGGGAATAAGTGCCATAGTCTCGGTTGTGATCAGTCTGGTCACCGAGCCGGATGACGAAGAGGTGCTGAAGAAATTCTACAAGCAAATTCGGCCATGGGGGTTCTGGAGACCGATACGCGACAAGGTGATGAAGGAAGACCCCGTGTTCAGGCCAAACAAGAACTTTACCCGCGATATGATAAACGTAGCGGTTGGTATTATTTGGCAGCTTACGCTTGTTCTGATCCCGATATACTTGCTCATCAGGAGTTACAGGAACATGTGGATTTCCGTCGCGGTTCTGGTCGCCACTTCGATTTTCCTGAAGAAGAACTGGTATGATAAGCTGGAGAATGATTAAGCTCGTTTCTCGATTCTCGATACTCGATGCTCGACGAGTTTATATGGTGGGCACCGCCCATCATTATATATAAAAAGATAAGGTTAGCCCCGACACCTGTGGTCGGGGCTTGATTTCCCGTTTTCGTGACAATGGCTTTTGAATAAATGAATGAAAGTAGACCTGATTTATGAAGATTAAATTCTCTCGTCATGCAAAAAGAAGGGCAAAATTATACAGCATTTCAGAATCCGTAATTGTAAAGGTTCTTGAAAACAAAGACATATCTGGTCAAGGGATACATGAAATTGTTGAAGATGTGGCAGGATTCAAGTATCCGCTAAAAATTGTATTTATCATCGAAAATGATATAATAACAGTAATAACAAATTATCCTTTGAAGAAGGGAAGGAAAATATGAAAGTATATTATGATGATGAAGTAGATGCTTTATATTTGAAGCTGGGAGATGATAAACCGGATGGAGTTATAGAAATTTCTGAAGGCGTTAATATAGATACAACTTCGCAAGATAAGATTGTTAGTATCGAAATCCTAAATGCTTCTAAAAAGATAGATTTAAGAACAGTTCTATCTTACTCGCTTGAATTTGACAAAGACTTAATAACTGGAAAATTTTCCTAACAACTTGCTGCAATAGACCGCATCCGTGACCTGTTGCTCTTGACCTGTGACTCGAGCGACTAACTTCATTTGACATGTTCGGCGGGCATGGTAGGATGTTTGTCCGCAGGACACCTTGCGGCGCTGACGGAAAAAATACAAGTTTGTCTCGAGCGCAGCCGAAAGAATGCAAATGCGGAACCATATAATCCATAGTTGGGCAAAATAAATAATGAAGTTTGACGTTGAAACAATCGCCCAAGAACACGAAAAAGAGTTCGAGATATTCAAAAATACCACACGAGACGTTGATCTTTTGATTCTCAAAGGTCATTTGCTTATTGAGCGATTTCTAACATCCCTAATTGAAAGTTATTGCTTTAAGCCTGAATTTTTGGAAGATGCAAAGCTCTCTTTTTTTAATAAGGTAAAGCTTGCTCGTTGTTTTGTAATGCACCCTATGCCTGACGATTCTATATGGGATAACATAGAATGCTTGAATCATTTGAGAAACGAGATTGCTCATAAGTGGAAAACTGAGAAAAGAGAAAAGCTAATTCGTAATTTCTTAACTTATCGAGCAAAAGAACACGAGAAGGTAGACCCCGGCAGTATAGACCTCAGCACAGATGAGAGATGCGCAGAAGAGGTGTCACACTCAATATGTTGTTTGCTTGGACAGCTTTCGATTTTAGATATAGTTATAAAATTTATGGAATCACAAAAGACTTATGGCAAACAAAGCTCTGGAGAAAACTGTAAGTAGCTTGGCTACTCTCTTTTTCTCACCTTTAGCGTTTTTAAGACGCCTCTGTTTTGCTACCGGATTCCGCGGCGAAGAAATATAATACATCGAACATTGAATATGCCTTTTAGAAAAGACTCACTGTCATTTCGACCGAAGCGGAGAAATCTGCCCTGAAGGCAGACCTCTCCACTCGGCCATACGGCCTCGGTCGAGGTGACAAACAGAGATTAGCTATTATAGGTTAAGTGAGGTTCTGCAATGGGCAGAATTATTTATTGTATAATTATTTTGCTGCTATGCCGAGGAGTCTTGGCTCAAGAATCCCCGACCCCTGAACCCTCAAATGAATTTCCCGGAGAAACACAGACAATGATAGATAAAGGTCAAATTGATAGTTTCTTGAAAAGTGCACAAAAGGAATTAGAGCAGGAAATTCTACCCTTCTGGATAAAGAACTGCCAGGATGATGAGTATGGTGGTTTTATTGGGTGGATGTCTAATGACGGAACAATCGCGAAGGACGCTCCCAAGGGGCTTGTGCTAAATGCCAGGATTTTATGGACGTTCTCGGCAGCCTATCGAACTGAAAAGAACGACGAATATCTTGAAATGGCTAAGCGTGCTTATGATTATATAATGCAGAACTTTGTGGATAAGAAGTTTGGTGGTGCATATTGGCTGCTCGACCACACGGGCAAAGCGATCGATGACAGCAAAGAGATATACGGTCAGTCATTTCTAATTTATGGCTTATCGGAGTATTACATTGCCACTGGAGATAGTGCCGCTCTTGAGAAGGCAAAGGAACTCTTTTACTTAATCGAGAAGCACTGTCACGATGATGCCGACAAGGGCTACTTTGAAACTTTCAGCCGAGATTGGAAAGCTGCTGAAAAGGCAATGCTGGCAACCGGCGAGCCGCGAGAGAAAAAAACTATGAATACGCATCTTCACCTGCTGGAGGCATATACAAATCTGTATCGTGCCTGGAAAGACGAAAAGCTAAAAGCAAGATTGAACGAGCTTATCGAGGTCTTCCAAGGTCATGTCATCGATACAGAGACCTTTCATTTTAAGCTGTTCTTCGACGAAAAGTGGCATGCGACCAGCAATATTGTTTCATTTGGCCATGATATTGAGGGTAGCTGGCTGCTCTGTGAGGCGGCAGAGGTCCTGGGGCAACCGGACAGAGCCACGACCATCAGGGAGTGGTCTCTTAAAATGGCACAGGCTGTCTATGAACAGGGACTTGATGGGGATGGCGGCCTTTTCTATGAAGGTAAAGATGGAAAAATCATCAATTCAGATAAAGAGTGGTGGCCGCAGGCGGAGACGGTCGTTGGATTTCTCAATGCCTACCAGCTTTCAGGACAGGAAAAATTCTTGCGAGCCGCTTTGAATTGTTGGGAATTCATCGAGCAGCACATTGTCGATCGAACGCATGGCGAATGGTTCTGGCGCGTGGCCCGCGATGGCACACCCGATTTACAGCAGCCCAAGGTCTCGCAGTGGAAGTGCCCATATCACAATAGCCGGGTCTGTATGGAAACGATACGAAGGTTAAAAGCCATAAACTAAGGAGGTTAAAGCGAATGCAAAAAGAAGAATTCGCAAGAAAACTAAAGGCTCTTTTTGATAATCACAAAAAGCTCATCAAGCGGCGTAACGTTAGAATCGAAGGTGGAGATGGTATTCTTGATCGATACAAATATCCTGTTCTGACAGGTGAGCATACCCCAATTTTCTGGCGATATGACCTGAACCGCCAGACCAATCCGCACCTGATAACGCGAATGGGTATCAACAGCGCCTTCAACGCTGGCGCAATCGAGCTGGATGGCAAGATATGTCTAATAGCTCGTGTGGAAGGATACGACCGTAAAAGCTTCTTCGCTGTAGCCGAAAGTAAAAACGGTATCGACAACTTCCGGTTCTGGGATTTTCCAATTGTGATGCCCGAGACAGATGACCCGGAGACAAACGTCTACGACATGCGACTGACTAAGCATCAAGATGACTGGGTCTATGGTCTGTTCTGTACCGAGCGGAAGGACCCAAACGCTGCAAGAGGGGATTTATCATCGGCAATTGCACAATGTGGTGTTGCGCGAACGAAGGACCTGAAGAAGTGGGAAAGGCTCGATGATCTAAAGACCAATTCTCCACAGCAGCGAAATGTTGTGCTGCACCCCGAGTTCGTCGACGGTAAGTATGCCTTCTATACACGCCCACAGGAAGGTTTCATCGAGGCTGGCTCCGGCGGCGGAATCGGCTGGGGCTTGGCGGAGGATATTACGCACGCCGTCATCGATCACGAAACAATTGTCGATGACCGAAATTACCATACCATTAAGGAGGTCAAGAATGGATTGGGCCCCGCCCCCATCAAAACCAACCAAGGCTGGCTGCAATTAGCCCACGGCGTGCGGGCGTGTGCCGCGGGTCTGCGATACGTCCTCTACGCCTTTCTTACAAAGCTCGATGAGCCTTGGAAAGTCACGCACGAGCCGGGCGGATATCTTTTGGCGCCGCAAGGTGAAGAACGTATTGGCGACGTCTCGAATGTGGTCTTCAGCAATGGCTGGGTAGCCCGAAATAATGGGGAATTGTTTGTTTATTATGGCTCATCAGACACACGGATGCATGTGGCCACGACAACGGTCGAGAAGATGCTCGACTACGTGATACATACACCACAGGACGGCTTGCGTTCTGCACGCTGTGTAGACCAGAGAACGGATCTTATTAACAAGAATCTAAAAGTAATGGAGGGACTTAGTATCAGATAGCAATGGTCAAACAAAAGAAATATCGTGGCGTTGTGGTCCCTATGGTGACTCCTTTTACGTCGCATGGTGATATTGACCTGGACGCCGCCGAGAGAATCGCTGAGCACATCACCGCAAGTGGCGTCTGTTTATTCGCGCTCGGCACTACAGGAGAAGCAGCCTCTATCGGTTACTCGGCGAAGGCCCAACTTGTCGAAATGGTCGTCAAAAAAAATACGCACTCGTCCCGGCGTAGCGGGCCGGAGCAGGATCAGACCATGACCTATGCAGGAATATCTGATAATTGCCTGACTGTCTCTGTGGACATGGCCAAACAGTTTTTTGATCTGGGTGTGGATGTGGTTGTGGCACACGTGCCGAGCTATTATCCATTGACCAGCGATGATATTCTAAGCTACTTTGAGACCCTATCTGAGCGGATTTCCGGCTCTTTGATGCTATACAATATTCCGGCAACAACAGGGGTATCAATTCCCTTAGAGGTGGTTGATCAACTAAGTCACATTCCAACAATTATAGGATTAAAAGACTCGGTCAATGATACAGACCGCCTGAAACAAGCCGTCGCTCTGTGGAAAGACAGGGAAGATTTTTCGTATCTGATGGGTTGCACATCCTTGAGCAAAACTGCTTTGGCTACTGGTGCGGACGGGATTGTGCCGAGTGTGGGCAATATTGTACCTGACTTATTCGTCAAGCTCTATAACGCTGTACTGAACAGCGATCTGGATGAGGCAGAGCAATACCAGAGATGCGCTGACAACATTTCGGATGTATTTCAGAAGAACAAAACTCTAAGTCAATCGCTGCCCATTCTCAAAGGGATTATGCATATCCTGGGATTTTGCGAGCCAAAAGTCCTGCCACCTCTACGCGAGTTATCTACAGATCAGATTCAAGCCCTCAGAGAGACTGTGAATGATATGCGCCTTTCCGGCTACGGCTCGGCGCTCCGCCGGGACGAGTTACAGGAAGATTGCTCACCATGAAAAACATAAGGCCTGTTCTTGGAATCACTATGGGTGATCCCTTCGGCATCGGCCCGGAGATTGCTGTTAAAGCCCTTGCGAATGAAAATATCTATACGCTTTGCAGGCCCTTGCTTATCGGCGATGTCAATGTGTTTAGGCAGGCCGTTGCTTTTACGCAACTTAAATTGAAAGTCCGGCCTGTGCATAACGAAACCGAAGCCGATTTCAAGCCGGGACAAATCGATGTGCTGCCCCCGCGTCTTCTTGTCGAAGACAAGAGCTGGGGCTGTGTCAAAGAACTCCTGTACGGAACTGTCTCGGCTCAGGCAGGTCACGCTGCTTTTATTGCCATTGAAAAGGTGATTGAACTGGCTCTGGACGGAAGAATCAAGGCGATAGTAACAGGCCCGATCAATAAAGAAGCGATACATTCAGCAGGACATAATTTCCCAGGGCATACCGAGATATTCGCCCACTACACCAAGACCGATGATTACGCAATGCTCCTGATATATGGTGGCTTAAGAGTCGTTCATGTCACAACCCACATCCCTATTCGGGATGTCAGCCAAATGATCACCCAGGCGCGCGTTCTAAAAGTGATTGAGCTGGCGCACGACGCCTGCCAAAAGCTCGGTATAAACCATCCTCGCATCGGAGTGGCGGGTTTGAATCCTCATGCCGGTGATGGAGGATTGTTTGGTCGAGAGGAGCAGGAACATATCGCACCAGCCATCGAAGCGGCCCGGTCTGCCGGGTTTCATGCCGAAGGTCCTATTCCGCCGGATACATTATTTCCCAAGGCCCTTGGTGGATGGTTTGATATCTGTGTTGCCATGTATCATGACCAGGGACACATACCTTTGAAAATGACCGGCTTTATCTGGGATAAGGAAAATAAGCGATTGTCTTCTGTCAACGGTGTCAATATTACATTGGGACTTCCCATCGTAAGAACATCGGTTGATCATGGCACAGCCTTTGATATTGCAGGCCAGGGCATTGCTTCACCTGACAGTATGATAAGTGCGATTGAATATGCCGTAAAATTGGCGAATACAAATAAGACAAAGTAATGATACTTGCTGTAGCAGATGACATCACTGGTGCCGCAGAAATTGCAGCGGTTGGGCGGACATTCGGTCTAACGGCTCAGATACAAATTAAGGTTGCCAGTAACACAGCATCCGATCTTGTGGTCGTTGATACGGACACCAGATATAGAAGGGGCGATCCAGCCCGTGACATCAAGCAGGCTCTGGCAGATTGCGACAGAACTTCGGTAGAGTGGTATTATAAAAAGGTGGATTCTGTACTGCGAGGCAACGTGGCCGAGGAACTGTACGTAATGATGCAGACCCTGCAAAAAAACAGGACTATTCTGGCCCCGGGCAATCCTACCAAGGCAAGGGTGATATCGAATGGGCAATATTTCATCAATGGTCAACCACTCCATGAAACGGATTTTGCAAACGATCCGGAATACCCGGCTGTCTCTTCTAAGGTCTCGGAGTTATTAAATGTACCGCCGGGTTGTTCCCTTCATGTACGTACTTGTGAGACTTACAACGGCAATGAGAATGGTATTATCGTCGCAGAAGCCGAAAGCATGAATGATTTGGTCCGATGGTCCGAGCATGTGGATGTACATACGCTGGCAGCGGGCGGCTCTGACTTTTTCAGTGCTATGCTCGAAAAGAAACTTCCTTCAAGCAGAGTTCCATTAGAGACAGAGATTGCTGCTGTCTCAGGCAAGAAGTTGTTTGTTTGCGGCAGTACATCACAAACTTCAAGAAAAGCCGTTGTCCAAGCCGGTGATTTGGGAATTCCTGTGTGTCCTATGCCAGACACCTTGTTTAAAAATACTCTGCACAGCATGGCTAACGCCACTGCTGATGATACCCTGATCAGGCAATGGGCAGATAGGATTTTGCAGGCATTGTCAATATCTGGTCGTGTTATCATAGCGATACTCCAGCCTGTTGTGCAGGCCAGCCCGAAGGGCTGGACAGGATCAAAGCCGCCTCCGGCGGCCAAGCTGGCGCAAAATCTGCGTATAACGATGGCCGCTGTGGTGCAAAAGGTATTCAGCTCAGCAAAAATCAATGAGCTATTTATTGACGGCGGGGCAACAGCAGAGGCTGTGTTGCGTGCACTTCAATGGGGGACGTTCGATGTAACTGGCCAATACGCTCCGGGTGTGGTACAAATGCGTGTTTCAGAGGGATCTGATAATTATGTCACTATCAAACCGGGTAGTTACCTATGGCCCAACAGGATATGGATATAGTAAGGTTTCAAAATGCCGTATGAAAAGCTCCATTTGTTAGACTATCTGGTGGTCTTGTTTTATCTAAGTATCATTGTGTACATTGGTGCGCATGTCTCTAAGAAGCAGAAATCCACGGAGGCCTATTTTGCAGGTGGCCGGTCGGTTCCCACCTGGGCAGTGGGCATGTCCCTGTTGGCGACACTCATCAGCAGTGTCACCTTCTTAGCCTATCCAGGCGAAGGATTTAATGGTAACTGGATTCGTCTGGTCCAGGGATTGATGGTGCCCGTGGTTTTGTTGGCCATTATCTGGTTTATTGTGCCCATGTATCGCCGGATAATCGGGCTTAGCGCTTATGAGTATTTCGAAAAACGATTTGGCTATTTTGCACGCCTGTACAGCTCTTTGGCCTTTGTCATGGCACATTTTACGAAGATGGGCTCTGTATTCTACCTGCTGGCCTTAGCGCTGGCTTCCATTACTGGCATGAACACGTACTATGTGATCCTCATATTAGGGATGATTACAATCCTCTACACCTTGATCGGTGGAATTGAAGCGGTTATCTGGTCTGATGTCGTTCAAGGATTTATCCTCATTGGGGGCGGAATAATTTGTGCCGGTGTGTTACTGCTCAGACCTGAGCAAGGACCTGTAGCCGTGATACAAACGGCTTGGGAAAACGGCAAGATGAGCATGGGGCCCTACGACTGGGACTTTACACGTTTGACGTTCTGGGTCATGGCTATTAACGGCATATTCTACGCAATTCAGAAATATGGCACTATACCCCTACCCATTGTCAAGACAAAAAACCAGTGCTTTTAAGGTGGACTTATCGCCATCTGTTAAAGCCGTTGGAACGGAGGGAGCCCGAAGGGCGACCGGAGTGCCAACGGCTACGCCGTACA
>Ga0315533_1000742_pt1 | contig 26809 bp, 22 predicted proteins | sample SalMarSW160130MG_FD_203081 | JGI IMG/M metagenome (GOLD analysis project Ga0315533, IMG submission 203081) | Salt marsh sediment microbial communities from the Plum Island Ecosystem LTER, Massachusetts, United States - Salt Marsh Sediment SW1601-30 ... | reverse complement strand
TAGTTCTAGCTATACAAATCCTCAACATTGGCGGAACAGTAGGCAATTTCTTGGTGGATATCGCAGCATACTTACCTAGGCTATTGGGTGGAGTCGTAATAATCGTCTTGGGAACAGTCCTTGTTGGATTCTTGGCAACTCTAGTAGGTAATACGCTAAAACCTGTTTTTACCGAAGCTAAATCAGAAATTGCTGATATGCTCAAAAATCTGTTACAGATTGGCTTAATCGCTGTAATCTTGATGATGGCTCTTGACATTATGCTACTAGGAGGAGACCTTGTTTATTCGTTGATTCTTGGTTTCGTAATTATTGGCGCTGGAATTGCTTTAACTGACGGACTAATAAAATCTATAACTGATGATCATAAAGAATTTGTGCCAGTTGCAGGATACGCAAAATTTGTTCTATACAGCATTTTCCTAATTATTGGTGCAGGTGCTATCTTCGCTACATTCTCGGGAGTAACAAATATAATTGCTAATATTTCATGGGCTTTCGCAATTGCTATGGGTATAATGCTTGTTCCCGTAATCTACAACCTCGCAAAGAAAATGACAAAAGAAACATCATAAGAAAAACAAAACTAACAACACCCTTTTTTTCTTTCTTATCCCAAAGGAATAAGCCAAGATTTGTCACCGCATTTCGGGCATTCCAGATGGTAAGCTGCAGTTCCTGTTGGGATAGGGTCTTTTCCTCGGAACTTTAGGGTGAATAGCAATCTTAGATATGAAACCTTGAAGTTGTGCTTGCATTTGCTGCATTGGAATTCCCTGAAGTTCTTTCGATAGCCTAGGGCTACGAGGGAAAGAGGGATTATGAGACCGACTAGAATTAGGATTGCAATTGCGATTTGATTTATTGCTATGAACTCGAATATGAGGAAAACTCCAACCACAACTGTCAAAATGAGGATGCCTTTCGCAGTATCGCCTAAGAACCCCATCTGCCCCACATCCACAGTTCTATCCTATAGTTTGCTATGAATAATTTTTTGCGCCTTTTTACTTTTTCTGGAAGCCTGCGACGATGGCTTGTCCGAAGGAGGTTCCTCCGTCTCCAGCCGGAATTTTATGGTGAACAAGAAACCTGAAGCCTTCCTTCTCAACCGCTTTTCTGATGGTTACTGTAATATGTTCGTTGTAGGCGACTCCCCCAGAGAAACCAACATGCTTGACTTGTAGCCGCTCCGTCTCTTCTATAGCCAGTTGAGCTAAGCCCCTAGCCAGATAGGATTGGGCTGAACATGCCAAATCTGCCACAGAAAAGCTGTCTTTTTTGGTGAAGATTTCGTGAACAAGAAACGTGGTATCCAAAACCTTTCCATTGAAGCGGGGAGCCAAAGTTAACAGGTCTTTGCCTTCAAGGGCGGCGGATTCCAGTTTCATGGCTGGTTCCCCCTCGTAGGTGCGTTCATAGCATATACCCAGTAGGGCTGAGATGGCATCTAGCACTCTTCCGCAGCTCGTAGTCTCCGGCGTCGATCCATTCTCCAGCTGTTTGATGATCAGTTCGGCTTCGCTTTTGCCGTGAGGAAACTTGTCGCTCAGTGATAGCAGCCATTCTGTAACATCCATCTTTCTGTGGAGTATTCCCGCAGCCATCCTTAACGGGTAATACGTTGCTAAGTCGCCTCCAACCATGGGTTGACTCTCAAGATGCGCCACTCTTCTGAAGCCTTCCCTGTTGCAGTAGAGGACTTCTCCGCCCCAAGCGGTGCCGTCGGAGCCGTAGCCGAAGCCGTCACAGGTTATGCCCACCATTTCTTCAACGTTCCATTCAGCCATGAGCGCTGCAGTGTGAGCGTGATGGTGCTGAACCTGAACAACTGGACATTCAAGCTTTTTTCCAAGTTCTTGAGCCAGTTTTGTGGTGGTGAACTTTGGATGAAGATCACACGCTACAACCTCGACTTTGCTGTTAGTCAATTTTGTCAGGTGCTCTATCGAGTTTTTCATGAAACGGAGGGTCTCCAAGTTCTCTACGTCTCCTATGTGCTGGGAAATGAATGCGTTATTCCGCAACAGCAAACAAGAAGTGACGTTGAGTTCTCCGCCAACCGCCAAGACGCAACGGTCAGAAACAAACTTCATCCGGATTGGTTCTGGAGCGTATCCCCTTGAACGGCGAATCAGGCATGGGCTTTCTTTGTGGAAGCGGACAACCGAGTCGTCGCACCTCTGGGCTATTGTTCGGTTATGGAGCAGAAAATAGTCAACCGTGGAACCCAGCTTCTTTATCGCCTCAGCGTTTCTTGTTACAATGGGTTCGCTGGGCGGGTTTGCGCTGGTCATAACAAACGCGGGCTCCTCAACATTGTCGAAGAGCATGGCATGCAGTCCCGTGTATGGAAGCATCACGCCTACGCTGTGCAATTCTGGAGAAACCAGCTCCGAAAGATAATAGTCACCTCTTTTTTTTAAGAGGACAATGGGTTTACGGTAGGATGTCAACAGTTCAGCTTCCCAAGAATTCACCTCAGCGAAAGACCGTACAGTCTCTAGGTCAGGAGCCATTATGGCGAAGGGTTTCTGTTTTCGGTGCTTAACTTTCCTGAGTCTAGCAAGGGGGTCTGCTTTGGTGGTGGCTGCTGCAACATGGAAGCCGCCGTTCCCCTTGATTGAGACAACATATCCCTCCTCCAGTAGCCTCCCTGCCTCCCTGATGGAATCTTCACACTCCACCAGCTCCCCACTGTTAGACGTAAGGTAGGCTTTTGGTCCACACTTGGGGCAAGCAACTGTTTGGGCGTGAAATCTGCGGTTTGACGGGTCTCCATATTCTCTGGCGCAATAGTCGCACATCTGAAACTCTTGCATGGTAGTGTTTGGTCTGTCGTAGGGAAGCCCTCTGGTTATGGTGTATCTGGGACCGCAGTCTGTGCAGGTTATAAAGAAATAGTTGAATCGCACGTTTTTGGGATCCCGCAGTTCCCTTAAACATTCATCACAAATCGAGACATCCGGGGGTATCACAGACCCTGATAGTTCAGCTTCGCCAGAGCTTTCTATGATCGTAAACTCCCCGAAACCGCCTTGGTCTGCCTTATAGTCGGCTGTGATGTTGTAGATTTGCGCCAACAGAGGCTTCTCTTCTTTCAAGTCCTCTAAGAACTGGACAACATTGTCTTTGTCTCCTTCGACAACTATTTCGACGACAGCGTCTCCCCTGTTTCTCACGTAGCCTACCAGCCCATTCTTTACTGCTGTTCGATAGATGAACGGGCGGAAACCCACGCCCTGAACTATGCCGCTGACTTTGATTTCGGCATGCAAAGGCTAGCTGAACTCCCTATAAACCAAAAAAATATGTTTCTAGGCGCCATTAATAAAGAGATACTTTTTGGAAGAAACTGCCCTAGTTCCCTGTTGAGAATTTTTGGCTGTTGAAAATATGATTTGTTTCTCAAAATTGTGAGGGGGTCTATAACCGTTTTGTGTCGCCGAGTTTCAGTGATTTACAGCCGCATTAAGAGAAAACTTTAAGTCTAATGTCAAGAAGTGAAATATTCTCTATGCTTCAGAAAAAAATGATTTCTGAGTGGATAACAAGATGGTGATAGAAACATCACGAACCGCTGGAATAGAAATCGCAGACGACTATTGTAGCCGCTGCGGAATCTGTGTTGCTGTTTGCCCCTTCGAAGCCATATCAAAGGACGAGAAACAGAACAAAATCATCTTGGACATTGAGGAGTGCCGGGTCTGCGGCTTATGTGTAAGCGCTTGCCCCCTGTCAGCAATCGACCTTGTATATTATGATGTTGACTCGTTGACCAAAAAAGTCCAGAAACAGATGTCTGAGACAGGAGCGAAAACTCTTGTTCTAACTTGCAGAGGCAGCAACCCCGTTAACTATGACATAGAAGAGAAGCTTAAAGAAGAAAACGTGGAAAAGTACGTTTCCCTCCGTTTACCCTGCGTTGGACGAGTTCCTCCAGAATTCTATCTAAAGAATTTGGCTTCAGGCGTAGAAAAGATGCTGGTTCTACAGTGCGAAGAAGACTTTTGCAGATTCAAGAAAGGCAGCCAAATCGGAATCAACAGACTTGCGTTGCTGAAGGACACCGTAAAAGAACTCGGCTATAACCCAGACAACTTAGTCATAAAAAAGGATTCTATGAAGGCTGTTTATGACACCGAAAAATGTGTTGGCTGCGGCAAATGCGCCTTCGTCTGCCCCTACGACGCCATAGTGTGGAAAGACGTCGGCACGCCGGAGATAAAAACCGAAGATTGCATGGGCTGCGGAGCCTGCGCCCTAGTTTGTCCGCACCAAGCCATAGAGCTTAGAGGCTACGAGTTTGAACCCATATCCGAGATTATCAAGAACTGCAGCCGCAAAACCGCCAAAGCCAAAGCTCAGGGCAAACCCGCTATCCTGCTGTTTGTTTGCCAATGGTCCGAGTTCTCAGCCTTAGACGATGTGCAGAAAGGCTGCCTTACAGACGACATAACAATCATAGAGCTTCCGTGCGCCAAGGGCTTCGATCCTGTTCTTGTTCTGGAAGCATTGAGTTTAGGCTTTGACGGCGTTATGGCAGTCGTCTGTCCAGAAGAACTGTGTAAGCTGGAGGAAGGAACAGAATTGGCTGAACGAAACTTCTCTGCTCTGAGAGTGGTTCTTAAGCAGTATAACTTGGAGGATCGTTTCGATGCCTTCCGGGTTAGTCCCAAGTATCCGGGAGAATTCAACGCGAAACTGGAGGAGTTTAAGCAAAAGATTTCTTCTATTCCTAAACCGGAGGTCAAAACCACCTAAACTAGGACGTGATCTGAAACGTATGAGATTGTTACTAAACAAGAACTTGCACCCAACATATACCTGATAGAGCTTGCCGCGGAGGATGTAGCCAACAAGGCTAAGCCCGGGCAATTCGTGATTTTGCGCCTCGACGAGAAGGGAGAAAGGATTCCTCTCACCATAGCCGGCGTTGACCTGAAAAAGGGAACTGTGGCAACCGCTTTTCACGCGGTTGGCAAAACCACAAAGAAGTTGGCTAAAATGAACGCGGACCATTCTATAATGGATCTTTCTGGTCCACTGGGGAACCCCGCTGAACTAGACAAGTTTGGGCGGGTTCTCCTTGTCGGCGGTGGAGTCTGGTGTGCTCCTCTCTACTATGTGGCTCAGGCTCTTCGTGAAAAAGGAAACGAAGTTGTCATAGTTGCAGCGGGCAGAACCCAGAACGATATGGTTTATGAGAAGAAATTGAAGGAAGTCAGCGACGAATTCTATGTTGCCACTGACGATGGCTCCAAAGGATACGAGGGGCTCAGCTTTTTGGAGGATGTGCTTAAAACTCAGAAGTTCGATCATGCGATTGCTATGGGGCAAGTTGTGTTGTTGCAGACTGTGACTGAACTCACCAAGCCCCACAGTTTGAAGACTATGGTTACCTTGGCGTCAATTATGGTTGATGGCACGGGAATGTGCGGCTCCTGCCGAGTGACCGTGGGCGGCGAAACAAAGTTTGCTTGCATGGATGGTCCAGAATTTGATGGACATCAGGTTGATTTTGAAGAGTTAATCAAAAGGCAACGCATCTACCTTCCCGAGGAGCGAATGGCTTCTATGATTCACGAAAAACTGGGAGGAGGCGTGAAGCGTGGATAAAGAACAAAGAAAACATGAAGTTCCGATGGCAAAGCAGGACGTTTTGGAGCGAATCCACAACTTCTATGAAGTAGCTTTGGGCTACACTGAAGAACAAGCCTTGGCAGAGGCTGAAAGATGCCTACAATGCCCCAAACCCCAATGTGTAAAGGGTTGCCCCGTGGAAATTGACATCCCAGCATTCATCAAAGAGATCAAAGACGGAAACTTCCTTGCTGCCAGTGCAAAATTGAAAGAGAAGAACAGCTTGCCTGCCATCTGTGGACGAGTCTGTCCTCAAGAGAATCAGTGCCAAAAGTTCTGTGTATTAGGTAAGATAGGTGATCCCATATCTATCGGTCGGTTGGAGAGATTTGCTTCTGATTACGAGCGGCTGAAAGGAGTCACTGTTCCTCCCAAGCAAGCGTCCAGTGTGAATGGAAGAGTGGCGATCGTGGGTTCCGGACCTGCAGGACTCACAGCAGCAGCGGATTTAGCTAAGTTAGGTTACGATGTTGTGATGTTTGAGTCACTTCACTCTACTGGCGGCGTCCTCATGTATGGAATTCCCGAGTTCCGTATGCCAAAGAAGATTGTGCAGACTGAAGTTGATTACATCAAAAAACTCGGAGTCGAAGTTAAAACCAATTACACGATTGGAAAGATATTCACGATAGACGAGCTGTTTGCGAGCGGATTTGACGCAATTTTTGTTGGAAGTGGGGCAGGTCTTCCCCGTTTCATGAGAATTCCCGGAGAAAACTTGGGTGGAGTCTACTCTGCCAACGAGTTTTTGATTCGGGTGAACCTGATGAAAGCTTACCTGTTCCCAGAATATGACACGCCTATACGGATTGGAAAGAAAGTCGCTGTGATTGGCGGAGGCAACGTGGCAATGGATTCTGCCAGATCAGCCTTGAGGCTAGGAGCAGAGGAAGTGTACATCGTTTACCGCAGGTCTAAGCAGGAACTTCCCGCAAGAGCAGAAGAGGCGGAAAACGCAGAAGAAGAAGGCATCATATTTCGGCTTCTCACGAATCCAGTCAAGTTTTTGGGTGACAAAAGCGGCTGGGTTAAAGGAATCGAATGCATCAGGATGCGGCTCGGAGAATCGGATGCGTCGGGTCGAAGAAGACCTGTTCCTATAGAAGGCTCCGAGTTCATGATGGATGTGGACACGGCGGTTATAGCCATAGGGCAGACTCCGAATCCTCTTATTCAAAGAACCACTGAAGGTCTTGAGACCACCAAGTGGGGCACCATAGTTGTGCAGGAAGAGTCTGGGGAGACCACAAAGAAGGGAGTCTACGCGGGAGGAGATGTTGTCAGCGGCGCAGCTACAGTTATCAGTGCCATGGGAGCCGGAAAAAAAGCTGCTCGAAGCATTCACAAGTATCTGATGAGCAAGAATGGTGCCTAACAGAGCGAGTGACCGGTAAAACTTCATTTTCTCTATTTTTCTTTATTGTCTGGATATCTAGGGTATCCTAGATTCGTATCGTTTATTAAAGACGTTTTTCCTTTGTTTTACTCTCTGATAAAAGCATAATTTCTATCCTCTGGCGGATGAGGTTGAGTTGATGTCTGAAAAGAAACAGGCTACCGAAACCAAATTGAGAAGGGAGATTAAAATGAGGGACTTGGATCCCAAATTTAAATATGAGATCAGCAAGGTTCCAGGCATCGAAAACATCAAATTGTGCTTTCAATGTGGCACCTGCACGGCTGACTGTCCCATAGCAAGGTTCAGCGAAATCTACAGCCCCAGAAAAATTATGCGGATGACCCAGTTAGGAATGAAGGATAGACTTCTTTCAAGTGAATCGCTCTGGCTCTGCGCCGCCTGCTTCACATGCGTTGATCATTGTCCTCAGGGCGTAGACATCGCCAGTGTTGTGACGGCTCTTCGAAACATGGCTGTGAAGGAGGGAATTATACCCGATGTCTTCAGGGAGTTAACCAATAATATCATGAAGACAGGATACGCTTACAGGATTCCTGAGTTGCGCCTCAAAAAGCGGGTGGAGAAGGGGTTGCCGCCTTTGCCTGAAGCCAATCTTGAGGATGTGTGTAAGCTGTTTGATGTTATAGGTGTTTCTAAGGCGGCGAAGATGGAGAAGAAATAGGATGGCTGGATTGAAGTATCTGCTTTTTCTGGGTTGCGTCATCCCTTACAGAATCGTCAGCTACGAAACCTCTTCTCGGAAGGTGCTGAAAAAGTTAGGTGTGGAATTGGTTGAGATGCCCGAGTTCAACTGCTGCGGCTTGCCCATAGATGGTGTAGACCATGATGCGATGTTGGTGTTGGCGGCGAGGAATCTTTGTTTGGCGGAGCAGCAGGGTTTGGATATTTTGACTTTGTGTCCAGGATGCGCTGGGGCCCTCCGGAAGGTGAACAGGAGTCTGCAGGAGGATAAGAAGTTGAAGGCGCGGGTTAACGGTTTCCTGAAGGAGATTGGCATGGAATTCAAGGGAGGAAAAATAGCTGTTAGGCACCTCATTCAAGCTCTTGTCGAAGACGTTGGCTTAGAGAAAATAAAAGATGCTGTTGTGAAGCCTCTCGCTGGATTAAAGGTGACTGAGCATAATGGCTGTCACGTTTTGCGTCCCGCGAAGTACATAGGCTTTGATGATCCGGAGAACCCTGTTATGTTGAAGAGGCTTATTGAGGCAACTGGGGCAGAATGCTTGGATTACATGTATGAAACAGACTGTTGCGGAGCCCCGATAATCGGCGTGAACGACAAGATTCCTCTTTATCTGGCTGGAGATAAACTTCGTAATGTTAAAGCTGTGAATGCTCAGGCTCTGATAACCGTTTGTCCCTTCTGTCACATGATGTTCGACATCAATCAGCCAAGAATAGAAAAGCTCCTAAGCGAGAAATTCGGAATCCCCGTGCTTCACTATCCCCAACTGCTTGGATTAGCCATGGGCTTCACCCCAAAAGAAATGGCGCTAGACGAACTCCGAGTAGACGCCACAAAACTCCTAAACAATAACCTAACAACACAAGCCAAAAACTGAACAGGCTTTTTTTGACTCCAATTATTTTTATTTTGTTTTCTTTCCTAATGGGATTCCCTATTCTACGTAAACTCCGCTTCTAAATCGTAACTATTTGCCAGTTCGCCGACAGCGGAACAGTAGGCATTAATCTCCTTTAATTCTCCTTTCATGTGAATTGTCAAAGTTCTCTCGACCTTTACCATTATTTCACCTCCTTATTGGCATAGATGTTTTTTAACTCAAGAATTTCCATTTCGACCCAAGACCTAAGACCCTGCAACTTTACGTAATCTTCTTTTGATGAACATTCTTCACTCTTCTCATCCAGAATCCATTGATGCTCTTTGAAACGTCTTAGCCTCTTGTTTATCTGCTCAATTTCGCGTTCGATTTCGCTGATTTTCTCGCTTTCTTTGCATGAAACTATTTCCATTCTCTCGCCTCTAACTTTTCGACCACACTCTTGACGTTAGCTGTAAAGACCTTAGAATTGCCTATTACGGTATAGTTCAGTTTGTTTTCAAGTGCTAGTTCCATCAAAATCAGAGTGGTTGTAGGGTACGAGATGCCTGTTTCCTCAGCAACATCTGTTATGCTCATCGGCTTTCCTTGTTCAATAAGCAGTTCTAGAATTTGCTGCCTATACTCCCAATGTACCAGCCGCAAATTTTTGCCCTTGACCTTAAACCCATTACCCCGAGGCATAAAAAAACTCCCATTTATTTTTATATATAATTTAATAATAATTAATATCTAGTATAACTATTTTATGAAAAATACAAAAGCCAATAAAATCTTTAAGCTTTTTAACAAAGAACCTTAATTTCCTAAGCTTTGAATTTTACTATAAACAAAAATAATAATTTCTTTGTTTAAAGTAAAAATTACTAACCCTGCCTCTCCCAATATCATATGCCCGATATAGTATAATCAAACAACTGTTTCTAGAAGCCATTTAACTAAACAAAACACCAGTTATTAGCTCCATGAAACAACCAACTAATTAACAAAAGAAGATAGTTAGGAAAGAAAAACTAAAAATTCAACTACATAGAGATGTTTATTGTTGGAGAAGATTTCGGATTGCGGGAGATGTGATGATGTCTCCATCTTTAGTTAACAGCCATTTCCGTAGATACGTCTTAGTTTGGGTTTGGGGATTAAATTTTTCTTAAAGTGGTCCCGTAGTTTTTTAATATCTTCTGGGTTTGTAGAATCAATTGACTCTAGCATCTTTTTTGTGTGTGTCTGTGCTACAGTTTGTTTTTACCTAAATCATCCAAATATTTATTAAATTACTTGTATTTTATGATGTATTTTCTCAAGTTTTTCTTCTCATCTTTTAGTTTTTTAGGTGTGATTTGTGTTTAGGGTTGTTTTTAGATATTACTGACGATCATAATAACCTATTTATTTGAAATAATGATACAGTATTAATTATAATGTGTCGAGAAATGGCATATTGTATATTCGTAGTACACTGAAACAATAAAAATAGAAGTAAAAGAGGAATATGTGATGAATGGGATTACGTTTAAACAAGTTGATAAACAGCTAACAAAAGGTCTTCTAGACTTAATCGTTCTAGGTATGCTGAAATCTAAATCTATGCATGGTTACGGAATGATCACAAGCATTCGTAAGAATTTTGGAATATATTTTGGCCCAAGTACCGTATACCCATTTCTGAAAAATCTAGAAGAAAAAGGCTACATCAAAAGTCAATGGGAAATGAACGATGATCGACCACGAAAAGTCTTCTCAATAACTCCTCAAGGACATAACCTTTTGACAGGAACTGAACAGTCCTTCAGAAGCATTTGCATCAAACTAAACACCATAGGAGTTAATGGTCCTTCTTCTATTTTTGAAAAACAAAACAAGAATGTATTCAATCCAATGAGTGTGTAATATTCAATCAAAAAGACTTTCCAAAACAGATTTTGAACTCTTCCTTCGAAGCTTGTTTTCTGAAGATAATCTTGAATTCAAGTATCAAAATCCTGATGTCTGGAGAAGATACTAAAAGCCAAGATCAAAAAGCCGATTAGCTCTCTTTTTTTCTTGAATCTACAGTCAAAATGACACTCAGTTTTCTTGAGAAATGCTTTGACTTTCTTGAGAATCTTTTTTTGGGTTTGGGGATTAAAATTTAACCCCCCCCTTGACGGGACGACGGACGGGCGAAACGGTTAACGTCCGCTTGGGGAAGACCATTTACCGTTTATGGCATGTATACACGGTTTAGGTACTATACCTTTCCATTCCATGTACCAGAATGGTACAGGAAGGAACGGAAGGTACCATAGTGTAACAGTAGAATAGTATGTGTGTGCTAAATCGTGTATACACTTCAAACAAGTATATGAGATTGAAAACGAGGAGAAAATATTTGTTCTTCTAAAACTTAGCTAGGAGAGAAGCTTACAACCCACACCTCATCACGTATGATAACGTAATCTATTTTCTTGCCATTTTATCTAAAATTTCTTGGAGAATTCTTTCTTCTTTTAACGAAATATAATTCCCTTGGGTTAACCTTGTTTTCAATGAATTAATGAACCTTTTCTCCCAATCCGATAATTTTTCGAAATCTATTTTCATTAACTTATTAAATATCACTTCGTTTGAAGAGAGAGCATGTTGCGAACCGAAATATTGAGCTTTTATTTCTTCTATACAACCTTCAATATTGTTTATAATTTCTTCTTCTGAGAACCGAAAAACCTTAAAACCAAACCTTTGAAGTTTTCTATCTATTCTTCGATCTTTAAAGATCTGATCTCTTTTTCTTTGATGAAAACGATAACTATCACAATAAATAGCTATTGGACCGAAAGGATCCAAGATTATAAACTCAGGTTTCGCAATTGTCTTTTTTGATTGTTGGTTAGGAAAATCATCTTTTATTTCATATTGGATGACAATTGGAATGGCTTCCTTAACTAATTCAAGACCTATCTTAAATTCAAGAGAACTTTCTGAGAGTTTTTCCATAACCTCAATTTCTTTTGATGTGAAAATCTTTTTTTCAGTAAATTGTAGTTCAACATAAAAATCTGCTTTCTCAAATTCATTAGAAAATGATTCTGGATTCTCATTTTCAAAGTTTGGAAGATATCTGGGAAAAGTTGATTGATACCCCTCATCTGAAATTAGTTCATGAAAAATTCTCCCAACATCGAGGACAGCAGCGTGAACTAATTCAAAATTGTCTGCGATTTTCATTTCACATTTTTTTAAAACGTTTAGTAGAAATTTTCCGCTGAACGCCATAGGGATAAATTCTACTTCTATTACAACACTACTCTTTTGGTCAATAATTAGATTAGATCTCCAGTAAACCTTATCCCCAAATTTTTTGCTAAAACTTTTTTCTATGGACGAATAGAACTCAGTTAAGTCTATGTTTTTCAACTCAGATTTGGTCGAGTTCTTTGAGATATATAGTGCACGATTTTTACCAACATACGGACCAAAAGTTGTGCTATAACCTTGAATCGCTGATGCCCCTTTTAGAGTGAAGATTCTTTTTCGATTTTTTTTTAAAAAAGGCATTTTTTTATTTTTAAATTCTGTTGAAATTTTGTCATGCTCTTCTTTTGTTAACAAGTACTGATTTAAATCGGCTGGGAGTTCTCCGTTTTTCATACATACTAGATTGTTGAATTAAGATAAATGTTTTATTTTCACAAATTTTTTCAAATGACCGAGGTTTGGTCACAAGAGCTGTAATTTTCTCATCTTTTCAAAAAATCCAATAATAGACTATTATGTGAGTTTTTTCATTTCAAACCAATTTTTTAGGTCATTTTCAGAGGTCCAGTTCATTCGATCTTTTAGAAAAACAACTTTTAGTATAATAATTTGCACACGATAGGTGAATTTTTCAAGCAGCCCATGATCAAGCTTAGATTTTCCGTGATGAACATGAACTGATCTGAAAGAATACATCAGTCTCATGAATTTTTTTATCCACAGTCTATCTGGATACTTGTCAGCAAGTAGAAAAGCTGCCCTTTCTGCAATATTATTTGAAAGTGGTTCATTTTCACCAAAAATCAATAATGATTCCAAGGCAACGAAGAGACTTAGGAGTCGTTCATTTATTGCTATTGATTCAAAGTAGGTTCTTGGACTTGAGCTTCTGTTCGAAGGAAAACCCAAGCCTATCGGTGATCTAGTTTCCGATTTAGTGACAATTATATTGCACGCTGATCCAAACAATCTGATTGAGTTTAAAATCCTTTTTTCGAGGTTATCCGGTGTTGTATTCTTGAATATTTTATTTATTTTTGAAAAACCCGCCTTTTTCATAGACTGGATTTTTTTATTATCTAATTCAAAAGGAAAAAAGGAACCAACCCATTCCATTACTGGATTAAGGTTTTTGCCATCGGTAGTATATCTCAAAGTAGTTCTCATTATTCTTTGTACTACTTTTCCAGTTATGTGAAAATACTTTCTATGATGATCATAAAGTATTGACTTGTAAAGTTTTAAAATTGCAATTGCTGTTTCAATTTTGTCATTTGCAATTAATTGGGCTTTATCTAATCTTCCTTTGACTTGAACCAAAGCGCAAGTTTTACCTACCATCGGTTCATAGATTCTTTTATCATGATCTTTAATGTAATTCTTTTTCCATTGAAAATTATAGTGCGGGTTATTTCTCAGTATTTTCCACACCTTACTGCGCATTTCTTTTCGTTTATTAGAAGTGAATTTAAAGAATTTAACAGGGCCAACATTAAATGATCTTGGTTGCAGCTTGAAATTATCTATTGTAAAAATAAAATTCCATGTTCCCAAGTTACTTCTAAACTCTTTGTTGAGTCTTTGGACTGAATTAGTTATGTACTGCCTTCGTTTGTTACCCCTAAGAGTTCGAGAAACATTAATAATATGTTCAACACTCGATCTAATTTCATCAGAAGTATATTCCTGCTGGACGATTGGCTTTTTTCTTATTTCTCTAATTATTTTACCGAAAATTATACTACTACTTTTTTGACTTTTGGCGCGTTGATAAGCAAGAAATTCTCCAATTACTTGGTTTTCATTGAACATCTTTCAGATATGAAGATGTTTTTTGTTATTAAATGTCTAGCGGTTGTAACGATAGCTAAACCTAAAATCTCTACAACTGTAGTGGTTGTTTACTATCCGAAATGATGATTTACTCCTTTGTAATGTGCTGTGCCATCTTTGAAAACATACTTTCAAAATTTTCCATAACTCGATAAAAATCGGTTTTTAAGTCAACAGTAATAATCATACTCGTGTCTTTGGTTTCTTCAAGAAAGGTCTTAAAATTACTACTTTGCTCGTATTTCTTTTTCAAAATTAGAATTACTGTTTCTAGGAGCCGAGTATAGATTTCTGCATCGAGACCGAGTTGATATTTTGTAGAAATTGGTTTGTATTTTGATTTTTCAATTGTGGGTATCTCTAAAGACGATAGTATATTGAGGTGTGTTGAGTTTTCTAGGTTTGCAAAAAGAGATGTGGAGAAAAAACGTGTAAAATAAGCAAGCATATCGGCGTTTAATTCAGGATGTTTTTCCTGCAAGAATTTATAAATTTCTCCTCCCTCTACTGTCGCTTTATATGTTCCTTTAAGAACATCATTTATCCAGTTCCAGTATTCCTCAGGTTCCTGTTTATCATTAAAATAACCATAATCTTTGCCTTGATTGTAAGGAGGATCAAAATAAGTAAGATCTATATCCTTGACAGAACCGGCTTTGAAATAATTTAGGCAATCACCTTGCAAGATCAAAGGTTTATTTCCTAAAGTTAAATCCTCTTTCATTGTTCGTTAACTCTTTTTCTTATTTATTGTTTATTTTCCAATTAAGTCTATGATACTCAAGACTTTTGTAGGTTTAGGGTAAATTCAATTTAATGTGCCCAAGCGCTTCGCATAGGCTTGATCCATGTGAGTGAAACAGTTCTTCGATCCGAAGAGAGAATTCACTGATAAACTGAAAACCACTTAATTCCCCTCCAGAAATATCACCAAGTATTGGAAATTTCGCTGATTGTCGTTTTATTCCTTCCCTGACGATGGCTTCACATGCAGTTCTTATTATTGTATCTATTACAAAAATCCGCAATAAAGATCTGCCCATTTCATTATGCTTCTTATACATTGGATGTGTTACATATATTGTGATAATTCCTGTTTCAGGGTCATATTCCGATAATAAGGGAAGTTCTTCTTGTGAAAATTTGAAATCGCTGAACATTCCTGCAAGTTCCCTCTTTTTAATAACATGAACGTAAATAATCGCCTCTTTATTCTTGTAAGAGGCTGTTACAGTACCCTTTATTCTCGCTTTGTTACCCTTTATTGGGACTCGAAATCTTTCAACTTTATCTCCTAATCGATCTATTCCTGGAATAACTCTAATTTCACTTGGGCAGTGAATGTCAGAAGTTGAAGATTCAAAAGTAACTTTACCCGGTATCCCTTGCGTAATCAGTGTTCGATCAATTATTAAGTCAGTCTTTTTCTTTTTTTCCTGGACTATACTTATGCTATTTGGCATAAATTCAAATCCATTTTTTGGATTCAATAATGGATTTTCTTGAACAGTAACCTCAATTCTGCTTATGCTTCTATTATATTCGGCAGTTACCGAACCTTTGATCCCAATCTCGTTTCCCACCAGGGTTATTTTTTCTCTAATCAGTCCATAAATAGCCTTTGTCGAGTCCACAAAAACAGTTTTAGGGACCACTTGGATGGAAGGATCATTGCATGAAATAATTATTGATGTTCCATCAGGTACCTTTTCAGGAAGAATACCCAAACCAATAATTGTTTTCTGATTTTTCAAAATATCAAGTTTTTGATAATAAAACTTGAAGAAATCAGGAGGTTCTGGAAGTGTCCAAAGCGGGGGTAATGGAGGGATCCTAACATCCTTCTTTTCTTTCAACTCCTTTCTTGCCATGGAGTTAAATTTGCTGATAATATCATTACGACTATTTCGTGATTTAATTACGGATTCTTTTGATCCCTTTTTTTCCTTTCTTTCTTCTTCAATAATTCGTCTAAGATTTGCCTGGACTTCCGACATTAAGAGTTGCACGAATGGGTGTTCGAAATCTAATCCACTTTTTCTTTTTGCGTCTATTATTGACTTCTTGGGATCGAATAATTTTGCTACCTTAAAAACTTCAGCTTGGATATCAATTTCACCAAATAGCCTTCGTGCATAGGAATCAGAATCAAATCCAAAAAGCGAACAATCAGCTACTGCATCACGATTGTAAACTACCACTAGACCCCCCTCTCTGAATTCACCAGACTGAGTTAATCTTTTTAACGCTCTTTTGATGGTTATTTTTACGCGATATTGTACATTAAGAAAAGGAATGTAACTTATTTTTTCGTATAACACCTCGGCTTTCGGAGCTGTATATTTCAGAACTTTCTGATCGTTTTTATTGTCCATCATTATTATTCGAAATAACTTCGTGCGTTGAAGGACTTTTCGTAACATATAATGTAAACTTAAACGTTTGTTCAGTACTTTAAAATCCCGAATGAAAGACGTATCTTTTGGGAGAGCCCCTTTAACAATTGTGCCATTTTGGCTAATACCTAACTTTTTTCTTTCGTCGCTTGTTACCACTTTGTCAATAATCAGATATTCCACAAAAGGCATTCCATTTTCGAGGTATATTTTGCATTTATTCAGCTTACCGTTGTGTATCGTGATAATTCTACAATTTTCCATGAGAATACCTACATCTTTAAGCCCCACTCCCACTGTTCCGCGTACTGGGAAGCCGTCTGACAATCCACTTGAGTCTTCACCATATTCTTCAACTATGGTTCTCAGTCTCTCAAATGGGATACCTTCCGCCCAATCTTTGACTTCAATGTTAGCACTGCCACTTTTAGCTGCTATGTACTTTATTTGGACTTTACCTGATGCTTCGTTGTCCATAGAACGTAAGCGCTTATAACTATCAATTGAATTTGTAATCAACTCGACCAACAATCTTTCCGGATTTCCGATGGCTGATTTGGTTCTATCCCAGTAACGTTTCCCTGGTTTGATAGGCTTCTTGAACTTCTCTTTGTTACCCATTGCTAATCACCCAAACAACTTTGTCCATCTATCAGAGTTTTGTAGGTACTGCAGAAATTCAAGTATCTTCGGCTCATCTGCTAGTTGTGCATATTCAACATATTTTTTGAGATTATTAGCCAAGAGGTTTTTTGGGGTATCCATTCTCGTCCTCAGCATAATTCTTATTTCCATTTCTGTGATTGCATCTAAATTTTCAGAAAGAAACTTCTTGAAGACATTTGATTTCTCAACAAGTCCCAAAAAATAGATTTCCTTCCTTCTTTGTTTCTTAGCAACCTTTTTTGAAGCATAGACCTTGCCCGAGAATGCCCCTAAAGTTTCAAGAGCTATTTGGTTACCCTTTGCTGTAATATGGTAACCACTCGTTGTTGTTCCTGTTAACCACTTCTTTGTGGCGTAGACGCAGTGCCAAAGAGAATAATAAATCCACCGTGCATCGGGATATTTAGGAAAACCAAGAAGAGAAAATCTCTTTGGGAACAATTTAAAAGCAGTTACGACGATTTTTTCAAACGTTGGCTCAATATTATTTTCCTCTAAAATGTAAACGGCATAGAGCACTAACCTATCTTTGTTAATGTGAGAATAAAGATCCTCTTCTATCAGTTCTAACTCTTCAATAAAATCACTTGTTGTTTTTTTCTGCATCTTTTTCCCCCTCAAGATTATGAATTACTTTGTAAGTTGCCCTTGAAGTACTTAATATTCCAAGCTCGCGAAGCAAAGCTATCTTTCCAGACGCGAATGTTCTTGCCACATTATCAAGTTGATGTGAAAACGCTTTTGGATCATCTTTGTATCTACTTCTTTCTCTTAACCATTTAATGAAATCTTCCTTTTTGGAAAACCATTCTACGATGTCTTTATATTTTCTCTTTGAATTGACTAAAAAATTAGTCAAACCCAACAGGAAGGAGAATTCCTTGTATCCTCGACTGTCGATTTCTTTAAGATATTTTATGAACCAGTTTCTTTCTTCTTGGGAAAGCGGTCTTTTTTTACCCATTTCGTCCAATAAGGGATTTTTAAGCTGAGCAAAAACAAATCCCTGCTTTGTTATCATAACATGCCCGGTTTTTTTGCTACCCTTGATAATCATTAGCCCCATAGAGCAATAAGGTAATAAGAGATGTGACACAAGCCTGCCACGAGCACTTTCACTTGTTCTTTTGGGAAAACCTCGGTATTTATACAATCCTGATTTTGAGAAAAAAGTTATGCATTCATCCACCAAATGTGAGAATTCAATCTTATTTCCTGGATTTTGATCTTGTAGGTTCATTAGTACTCGAAGAGCTGCTTTCCCGGGAACAAAAGAATTAAACATCCCCCATGCACCAAACAAACTTTTTTCAATCTCTGGTTCTGCAAATTTAATTCCCTCTCCCTGTATTTTCCCTATAAACTCCATAGGCTTAGGCGCCTCAATTTGCTCTATTGTTCCTTTTCTGGGAAAATTCTCAGAGATGCTTTTTGCTTCCCAGTCTACTAGTTGGTCGATTAGTTTAAGGATTTGTTCTTTAGTTTTTTTAGTTATGACTATCTTAATTTCCATTATATTTCAATATATAATTGTATATAACAAATATATAAGTTTATTCAAACTTAAAATCATATTACGTTTGATCTGTTGTGTCTACTTTTAGAGTGAGTTTGAAAGAAATTTCAAAAAAAGGAGGGCGATTGGGTGACATCTCCACTGTGGAGGGGGTTCGAATCCCGTCCACCGTATTATTTTACGAACCTTCCACACTAAGTAAACAGAAACAAGTTTTAGGTTAAAATTTAACCTTTTTCTTGTTATTGCTATTGCTAACTATTTTATCTTTAACCATCTGTTAAATAACACCAATTCAAACTTGTTCTATTGAATTTTTATAACACTAACTTACTTACCATACTACACTTAAAGCTTGTATTGTGGACAAGTTTTCGAGTTTTCAATTCTTATATCTTGTTTTCCCTTTCACGTTTTTCATAGAAAATCTGAAAGTGTTCCTTTGCCGTTCTCAAATTCGTTGATTGTTATTTTCATTGGTTTGAAGGTTTGATTTAGGGCAGTTCTAAGATTCCTAATATAATCCAGAACATTAATTTCGCTGAACTTTTTCACATGTTCTGTAGGTTTGACTGTGAATTTTCTTCCTTGATGATTGAAGGAGTTGACTTTAACAAAAAATGCAATTCGTAAAAGTCAAACCTTTCAATTATCAAGGGAGACGATTTACAGTTAAACCCACAGATCATTTGATTAATTCTCATGAAATCAATGTGGAAGATTATATAAGGAATCTAAAAACTGCACTAAACCAAACTTTCAAACCTATGAACATAGTGTTCACGGATGAAAAGACGACTAAAATGACTCTATCTGATTTTACCGCCTATTGAATGCGCGCAAAAAGGTTTATTCTATGTATTAAGAAGTCATACTCAATTATAAAGTCCTATGGCAGGTAATTCTAGAAGCATTGAAAGAGCAGCAGAAAAGCTCTTAGAGGTTGGGTTAATTGAGAAACCTTCAACACATGGTGGCAAATATCAGCTATCAGAACAACTGAGACAACACTTCAATTGGTACGAGATATGAATAACCTAATTTCCCTGCAATGTCGTCTATGTTATTAAAACAAAACGGGTAATAGTTGATTTTCCTGTACACCGTCGTTTCTTGCTTGTGTTCACTCTTCAGTTCTAACTGTAAACTCTATTATGCCAAACCCTTTATCATCTTCAATTTTTTCGGAATTCCATTCAAGTTCATCTGATGGATCAACTTCCCACTCTGCAAGAATATACAATGTCCTAATCAACTGAAATGCCGGTTTGTTTTTCAACAAATTCTCTCCAATTAACCCTTGAAGACATTTCATAAAGAAACTTGGACTTGAGTCCCAACCAGATAGAGGTTTTAGGCTAAAACTAAAACTCTTAGTTGACGGTATGTGTGACTTTATTTGTAATATTCTAGAAGATGAAAAATAAATTGGGAATCTAGATGCTAACGGTCCCACAAATCCATATGTTGACCATGTACGTGACTTCGGTCTGATATGAAAGCCGCATTTAAATTTAGCTGGAGAAACTATTTTGAATCTGGGCCATTGCGTCATTAAGAAAAATTGGTTTGTATCTATATGCCAAGTTTTTCGTTTCTGGGAAGTGAATTTTGTTTGTGCCAGAATAGCCCTATAATCTTTGAGAACACCATTTACAATATGCTTGTAGACAAATATCAAATCAGACAGCTCTGTGGTTGTAGGCGAAGGTGTAGGTAATTGTGTTCTGAAGAACCTTACTTTAGGGCTTAAGTGGATTCTTTTACATCTGCTTGAAATAGCTTGATTTCTAGTTGAAATCCTTATGTTATTAAGACTGGATACCGTTCGATCAAGAAACTCCAATTCTCTGTTTAAGGGTGGTTTCCAAAGAGAATTATGATACGTTGCCAATTCTGTTCTTAATTGTGCTTTGATTGTTGGACTTAGACTCATCATATCCCCCTTAAATGAAAATGATTAAATTCATTTTGTCCAAAATATATGAACTAATATAACAACTATTTTTTTTGAAGTACAACCACGTATTCTTCAGTGATTAAACCCCCAGAATTGTGGCGTTTAGTGAACATTCCTCTGCCCCTGATTTTATCTTTCAGAACAAGTTTCAGTTCGAAATCAAAAAATTCTGCCACCTCAATTATGTATTCATATGTACTGATCGATTCATGTAGAAGACTATTATTTCCAAGAATAAAAACCAAATGACCTCCACTTTTCAAAATCCTAAAGAATTCGTCGATAATTATCTCCATGTTTTTAAAATATTTGTAGGCTTTACAAGCAACCACAGGAGATTTTTTCATTGCCCAATTTATTAAATTATTAACGCTGGGAGATTTGGTTTTTTCAATTTTTGCAATATCTTTTTTTAAAATGTGTTCAGTACCAATTATTTCTCGCTCCATTCTTCGGACTTCATTTTCATCTAATAGTCCTAACCATAACAATTCAAGCTTTTGACTTCTAATATACTTTTGAGCAGATAGATAAGGAGGAGACGTAAGAATTAGATCAACACTGTAATTTCGAAGTTGCCGACTTTTTTCTGACAGTCTTCCTTTTCCATTCAATCGTCCAATCCGAATATTTCGAGCATCATTCCAAATTACCTCTGGAACATGTTTATGTTCAATTTTTTCATTAAGAGATTTTACTATCGTTTTATTCTTCTCAATCTTTTGTGCAAATAATTGAATAACTGGGGGATTTTGGTTTCTTTGAAGCAAATCTAAACTATTTTTCTGTTTTAAGGAGTTGGCCTCATATTTTGTCGGATTGATCTTTACGGGTGGGGGGACCAATGGATCCGCTAAAGATACTTCTCGAATAATGTTTGAAAAAGTTAGCCAAAAAAAATCAGTAACATCAGTTGATGGTAATAAGTCCAATTTTGCTTTAAGCAATCCAAGCTTTTTTATTGCTTGTTCAGAGAACCAAAAGCCAAGAGCAGAATAGTCCGGTTTATTTATTTCTTTTGAATTCTTATTAATAATTACTAAGGATTTTTTCAGTTCTTCTTCAAAATAATTTGTTTCAATTGGTGTAGTTTTAACTTTAGAAATTAATCTTCCCAACGGATTGATTTCCACACCGAATGTTTTACCAAAACCATTATCGCAAAGTAATGATTCCAATAATATTGTTCCACTTCCACAAAAAGGATCAAGAATAACACTATCTTCTTGGCATAAGTCTGAAAATCTAAAAATAAAGCTAGGAATAAAACGAAGAACCTTGCCCGGATATCTGTGAATAAAGTGTGTGTATTTCTTTTTGTAGACTGAAGGGATTGCTTCTTTAGTAAATAACCGAAAATTGAAATCTAGAGGTTTATTGTTTCTAGAATATTTTCTCAACAAATCATCCCAAATCAAAGTGGGGTTTTTCAGTATATCACACATCCTAGTAACTATGATGTATTCTGAATTTTTATTAAGAGTGAATTAAATTATTTTTAAGTTTATATGATGTTTTGATCTATCGCAATACATTTGATTACAATACAATTAATTATTATCTGTATTCTTTTTAGGGTTAACCCTATATTCATTTATATACATATTCTGTATATAAGGGAGAAACAATGAAGATATTCGTTTCTTGTAGCAACAAGGATTTGGAACAAGCCAATAAACTTGCAGAGGACCTGAAAAATCAAAGTGTTACACCCTGGATATACGTCAAAGATTTACGTCCTGGTGCAATGTGGTTAAAACAAATTGATGATGCCCTTTCAGAGGCTGATTATGTTTTAGGAGTAATAACTGAAAACTACATTTCTTCACTAGGAGGAATTGAAGCATACATTGCAATTTCAGATGGACTACGAACTAAGAATATACGTTTCTTACCTTTGTTTTTTAGCTCTAGAGACCGAATAACATCAGCAATAATTAAAGCGTTACAAGGATTTGACTTTTTTAATAATTACGATGATGGATTAAGATGTCTCATTGAATTCTTAAAAAAGGAAGAACCTGAAAGTGCAAAAATTACTCTATCGAAAGTTGAAGGCCCAGAATCTTCAAACCCCTTTCATAGAGTTCGTATGGAATTTTTTCGTGACAATTATCGTTTAATAGCAAAAGCATTTGCGATTCCTGAAAAGGAAAAATATGAACTTCTACAAGAAGAAAGACCAATTGTTATTTTTGGGGGCCGTGGTTCAGGAAAAAGTATGATTCTCAAATCCCTTACACCACAAGTTCTTCTACATCGATTAAAATGCCAAAATTTTGGTGAGTTGCGGAAAAAAGGCGTAAATTACTTAGGATTCTATTTTAGAATAGAAAAAGGATCGCTTCTCATGTATGATTATAACAGTCTCTTGGAAATGGGATTTGCTCAGACGGGTCTTCCTAAGAATTATGAGTTGTATAAGCGTTTACTAGACAAACTTAACAAATTGAGAAAATTGCCCTCAAAAGAAACAGATGAAGAACCTATTTTAACTGCTGGATTTAACGCAGTTTGGGCAATCACGCTCAATGAGTTTAATTTCAAGATTCTCAAAATGATGATAATAAAACTGAAAGAATTTTCAAACATTACTCCAAATCCGATAATTACACTTGGAAAAACGGAAGAAGAGATTATTTCTCGAAGTATTTTTGAAAAACTAGGTATTCAGCCTAAAGAAGGGTTATGTTTCAAAGATTTAATTGTGTATGTTGATCAAGAGATTTCAAAAATAAGTAACTATGTTCAAAATTTAGCTACGCCATATGCTATACCTGAGGTCAATTGGTGTCGAACAAACATTAAGTTCCTGGATGAAGTGTTTAAGATAGTTTCCACCAATATTGATGAGCTAAAAAATATTACATTTTATTTGCTTCTAGATGAATTTGAAAACTTTCGTCCAATTCAACAAACAATAATCATTGAATGGATAAAAACTGCTCAAAACTTTGTAGTTAAAGTGGCCTCAAAGTTTGAAGGAATGTTCACAAATATGACTTTGCAAGGGCAACCTCTACAATTTGGTCAAGATTGTCCTCAGCCAATAGAACTTGATTATAACCTATTTGATCGTTCCCAAAAAGCAAATTACCAGAAACTATTGAAAAATATATGTTATAATATATTAGACATTGAAGGATATGCTGAAAAAGATATTAGCAACATATTAGAAGTTCTCAAAGAACCTGAGATACCTCAAAAAATTATTGATGAAGAAATCCGAAAGATTAGATTAAATGCTAATTTGGACTTTGATCCGAACAAAATCGATAGTTATCGTGATAAATTAAAAACAGCGGTAATCTTTAGAATTTTACGACAAAAAAGGAAAAATATGGGTAGAAAAACCAAGAAAAAAGTATTTGCAGGGTTTGAAACATATACCTATTTGTCTTCAGGTATTGTCAGGATTTTTCTAAATTTAGTCGGTTTAGCGTTATATAAAGCCGAAGGAGAAAGAATCAATGTGAAAAACGGAGAAAAGATTACTGTGGAACAACAAACATGGTCTGCATACATAACTTCTAAAGCATGGTTAGAAAAAATTCCTGAAAATTCTGATGTAATGGAACAAGGAGAAAAAATATACCACTTTATTGTAGCTTTAGGAGAAATATTGAATCAAAGATTATTATATCATTCTACTGAGCCTGAATGCTTAGCAATTACGATAGTTGACCCTCAAAACCTAACAAAAGATATCAATTCTGGTCTGAGGGACATTTTGGTTTTCTCCGAAAAGGAATCACTTCTTTACAAAAGAAAAGAAACAAGTGCATACAAACCTAAGCAGTTTAGCAGCTCACGAGGAAGAGAATATGTTTTAAATAGAATATACGCTCCGGTACTAGGACTAAGTTATAGAGCAAGATGGGGACGAAACAGGTTTAGTTGTAACGAACTAAGGAAGTTATTGAATTCACGAACTGAAGAAAAGATGAAAAAAGAATTATCTAACCGATTAAAGAATGAGAAGAGTGAAGAGATAACTCTGTTTGACTTTTGAGTAGATGAATATGGTTATTGTTCAAAAACAAATAGCTGATCCATTAGAATTAACCGTTGTAGAAAACTGGAAAACAGATCGACCAGATGATTTCTTCATATGCTGGGGAAGCCCAGAACTAAGATGTACAGGAAGCGTAAACAAATTGCATTCTGGTTATAAAGCCGATCATGTTTTTATTCTGAAATATTCTAATCATGAAAGCAAAAGAAGAACAAAAAATATTAAATCAATGATAGATAGGTTGGAACTTGTTGGAAACACTTCAATTATACCTATTGATGAATCTAAACCTATGCCTATTTTGAAAGAAATTGTTGAAAATATTGAATCCTTATTAGAAAACAAGAAGGATGCAAGGATAACAATTGACATTAGTACCTCAATTAAATGGCATTTGTTGATTCTTTTAAAATTCCTAAATTCCAGAAATCTACTTTCCAATATTCGACTTCTTTATACTGAACCCGAACAATATATAACATCTTTATTTCAGAGTCTTTCTTTTGGAATAAAAGAGATTTTTCCTATTCCCTTATATTATGGTAATTACGATTTTTCAAAAAATGATCTTCTTGTTCTGATTTTAGGTTATGAGGGCAGTAGAGCGATGGCCTTATATGCGGATTTAGATCCTGCAGAGTGCATCTTATTGATTGCAGACCCACCTTACAAAAAAGAATGGAAAGGGCGCAGCGAAGAGCTGAATAAAGAGATAATCAATATTATTGGGAAATCAAAAATAAAGTATATTGATTCAAGAAACCCCCTTAAAGTCGAATTACAACTTAGAAAGATACTTACAAGTAGCAAATACAAAAGTTATAATCATATAATCTCGCCCTTAGGAACAAAACCCCAAACCATTGGTTTATTTTTATATCTGCTTAAAGCTCTTTCAAACAGTATACTAATTTACGGAAGCCCTTTACGGCATAATAATCTGTTTTATTCAAAAGGAATTGGGAGAACATGGGAGCTACCTTTCAAAAGAAGAAACAAATGAATTCAAAAAATGTGGGGTCCATGATTTATTGTAATAAGCACCTACACCTATTGGGTAAAAAATTTCTGCTGGACACAAATATGGTCACTAACACGAATCTAAACGAAGGAATTATGAAAACATCAACTTTCTATGCGCGCGCATTTCAATTTGTCCGTTATTAGTTTTTTGGTAATTTTTCTCTTGTTTTGAGTGTATACTCGATTTCGATCATACATACTTGTTTTGAGTGTATACACGATTTAGCACATACATACTATCTGTATTCTATATGGTACCTTCCGTTCCTTCCTCTTCCTTTCTGGTACATTTTGGTATATGGAATGGAAAGGTATAGTACCTGAACCGTGTATACAGGCCATAAACCGTAAATGGTCTTCCCCATTCGGACGTTAACCGTTTCGCCCGTCCGTCGTCCCGTAGGGGGGGGATTAAAATTTAACCCTAGAAAAAGAGACACATTAAAATTCTCCAGAGTATTTTCTACCGCAGTTTAATGTATTAAAGTAATTTTTCCCAATAGTTAAGCGGTCAAAAATTTTTTTTCTCGTATCAACTACGTAGAAAAATAGAGTTCTGGCTAAACGCAATTTAAGGCTGCAGATAATTTTTTACGGTGGTTAGTTTTCAAAAACTAGCTTTTTCTGGAAAACCTAGGCAACTACAAATTTAAAGTGCTTCCCTTATCATTTCCAGTAATGTTAGGTTGAGTGAGCATGGCTGGTTCCGAGGAACAAAACGTTGACATCGAATCCTCCCTGAAAGAATGGTTCTCAGGAGCGGAGAGGGTGGTTATTGCTGGGATAGGAAACCCGTTTCGGAGAGACGACTTTGTTGGAGTAGAAATCGTAAGAAACCTGCAAAACAAGGTCTCAGAGTCTGTTTTCTTGATCGAAGCCGAAACCGTCCCCGAAAATTTCATGCAGCAGATAGCAAACTTCAAGCCCACCCACATTCTGCTTGTCGACGCAGGCATAATAAACAAGGAAGCCGGAGCATCACAGCTTGCCGACCCCAAACAACTAATGAGAAAAACATCAATCTCAACCCATACGCTGCCCCTAAGAATCTTCTGCGACTACCTCACGGAGACCACTGGCGCCAAAATCTCCCTCCTCGTGATTCAGCCCAAAGACACCAGCTTCGGGGAAGGACTAACACCAAAACTCAGGGAAACGGCAACCAATCTAACAAACAGTTTACTAAACTTTCTCCCGTAAAAACAGTTTAAGAGTTGGAGTCCTTTTCTGTCCAGACCCCAACTTCTTACAAGGTACAGACTGCTCGATACACGAACAACCGTTGAAGGGAAACGTTCGTCCCCGAAACTTTCTGTACTAGTGCTCGCTCTTCAGGGCTTCTTGGAACAGCTTCTTGACAGCACTTATTCTAGCTTTTTGCGAGATAATATCCTTCGTTGTGAAGTCTAGAGCCTCTTCGGGGCACCATTCCACACATTTAGGTTCACCATCACAGAGGTCGCAGGTGAAGACTACCTTTTTTTCAGGATGCAATTGAATGGCACCATAGTCGCAGGCTTCGACACACCAGCCAC
>Ga0315533_1000741_pt1 | contig 26810 bp, 29 predicted proteins | sample SalMarSW160130MG_FD_203081 | JGI IMG/M metagenome (GOLD analysis project Ga0315533, IMG submission 203081) | Salt marsh sediment microbial communities from the Plum Island Ecosystem LTER, Massachusetts, United States - Salt Marsh Sediment SW1601-30 ... | reverse complement strand
GCCTGCTGGATCATCTTCTCCATGAGGTCCTGGCCGCTGACGCCGTCTGGGAACCCGGGGTAGTTGTCTACCCGGTGGGCTTCGAGCGCCCTGCCGCCGGTCTTCCTTCCCTCCAGGACCAGGGTCCTAAGGTTGTGGCGGGCTGTGTAGAGGGCGGCTGTGAGCCCCGCTGGCCCTCCGCCCACTATTATGACATCGTAGGTATCCTCTGTCAGGGGGCTGATCTTGAAGAAAAGTGGGTAGCTCGTAAAAAAGGTTAGCTACCTTAAGTATTCCTTGGATATCTCGGCCAGCTCGTCGAGCTTCCTCTGGACAAGATGGTTGATCGTGTCCGCGGGATAGGCGCCGTCCTCTCTGAGCTCCCCGGTGGGTACTCCTGTGAGCACCTCGATGCCCTCGTCGATGGTCTTCACCGGGTAGATGTGGAACTTACCTTCCTTTATTGCATCTACGACCTCCTCCTTGAGCATGAGGTTCTTGACGTTGCTCTCCGGGATCACGACGCCGTGGTTGCCGTCCAGCCCGCGGAACTTGCAGAGCTCGTAGAAGCCCTCGATCTTCTGGTTGACTCCGCCGATGGCCTGGACCCCGCCCTTCTGGTTAACCGAGCCGGTCACGGCGAGGCCCTGCTTTATCGGGACGCCGCTGAGGGCGCTCATCATGGTATATGTCTCCGTGCTTGAGGCGCTGTCTCCGTCGACGCCGCTGTAGCTCTGCTCGAATGTGAGCCTCGCTGTGACGCTGAGGGGGTGCTTCTTGGCGTAGCGGTTGGTCAGGAACCCCGTGAGTATGTGGACCCCCTTGGTGTGGGTGGGTCCTCCCATCTCGGCCTGCCTCTCGATGTCTATTATGCCCTCCTTGCCCACGCCTACGCTGGCGGTGATCCTGCTGGGCTTCCCGAACATGTAGTCGCCTATGCCCATGACCGCGAGGCCGTTGACCTGCCCCACCTTCTCACCGCTGGTGTCCACGAGGACGGTGCCGCGCTCTATCATCTCCTCCAGCTTCTCCTCGATGAGGTTGCTCCTATACACCTTAGCCTCCACGGCCTGCCTCACGTGGTCCTCGGAGATGATATCGTTGCCGCTTTCCTGGGTGTAGAAGTTGGCCTCCCTGATTATGTCGCTGACTTCGGCGAACTGGGTGCTCAGCTTCTCCTGGTCAGACGCCAGCCTGCTGCTGTACTCGATGACGGCAGCGATGCCCGTGGGGTCAAGATGCTTGAGGTTTTCCTTGTTGCAGAGGGTGCACATGAACTTGGCGTACTGCTGGACGTTCTTCTCGTTCCGGTCCATGGTGGTGTCGAACTCGGCCTTCACCTTGAAGATCTTCTTGAACTCGGGGTCCAGCTGGTACAGCATGTAGTAGATCCGGGAATCCCCTACGAGGATTACCTTGGCGTCGAAGGGTATGGGCTCGGGCCTCAGGCTCCTCGTGGTCACGAACCCCATCCTCTCGGCCAGCTCCTCTATCTCCAGCTTCTTGTTTACGATGGTTCTCTTCAGGGACTCGTAGCTCCCCGGGTTGCGGGCCAGCTCTTCCACAGGGATGACGAGATACCCGCCGTTGGCCTCGTGGGCGGTCCCCGACCGGATCATGGTGTAGTTGGTGACGAGGGCCCCGAACCTGGCCTCCTTCTCCGTGGTACCGAAGACACGGTTATGGCTTGGGTTCATCTCGATGACGACCGGCGCCCCCTCCAGCTTGCTGTTGTCCACTATGAGGTTGACCTTATACCTCTCGGTGGGGTCAGGCGTCTGACGCATCAGGAACGGGAAAGGCGACTCGGGCTCCTTCTGCGACCCGGTTATCTGATCCAGGTTAGCGAGGATGTCATCCCTGACGGAGTCGAGATACTTGTCACAATCCATGATGCCGCCGTACTTGTCCTTGAGGGCCTGCAGCAAGTGCTCCATGGCGTAGTTAGCCACCTCCTTGTTGAAGGAGTCGACAGCGGCCTCGGCCTCCCTATCGATTTCCCTGAACTGCCTGAACGCACTCTTAAGGTCTTCCTGAAGCCGTTTCCTATTCGCCCCAATTTCGTCCTTGATCTTCTGTGGCAGTATGGCGAACTGCTGCTCGTTTATAAGCTGCCCGTTGATCACCGGGATTATAAGCATCCCTATCTGGCTTCTCTGGAGCGCGAAATCGGCCTCCAAGGCCTTCTGGTTTAGCTCCTTCATTAGCTCCGACTTCTGGTCCTCGAACTGCTTCACGGTTTCCTCTCGCCGGTTGGCGTAGTCCTCGCTCTCGAATGCTGCGACCATGGCCTTCTTCATCTCCTCGACGAACTTGGCCATGTCGTCCCTGAACTGGGAGCCCATGCCGGGGGGGAGACTCAACGCTTCAGGCTTCTGGTCGTCCTTGAAGTTCCAGACGTAGCACCAGTCGGGGGGGACGGGCATCTCCTTGGCCCGCTGCTCAAGGAAAGTTGCTATGGCGGTCTTCTTGCCCGTGCCGGGCATCCCCGCCACGTATATGTTGAAGCCATCCTCCTTGATGTCCAGCCCAAACCGTAGGGCCTGCACGGCCCGGTCTTGGCCTATGATCTCAAGGAGCGGCTCGAGATCTATCGTGCTCTCGCAGGCTATGAAGCCTGGGGGGCACTTCCTCCTAGCTTGAGTGTAGTCTAGCTCCTGCACCATGGCTATCACTTATAATATTCTGTGGATTGATGAGGAGGGATGTTATTTAAACCGTGGGCTGGGGGTTCGAGATCTTGGCCAACAGCTCGTTCCAGGTGAGCCCTTTGTCGATCTTCAGCGTGTAGTCGTCCAGCTTCTCGGCAACGTCGAACCACCAGCCCTTGTACTTGAACTTGGCGGCGAGCACTGGGTACCGGCGGGGGTAGATCCTGTGCATGTGGAGGAACTCGAAGAGCTTCTGCACCTGGGCCTTCTTGTAGTAGGCGTACCGGACATGGGATTTTACCTCCACCGCCAGTATGGCGTCGTCCTTAATGGCGAAGACGTCTGGCAGAGGCTCCTTGCTGGGGGCGCTTACGGGTATCCTGATGGCGTCGTACCCCTCGTCCCGGAGCATGTGGACCAGCTCCCGCTCCGCGTCGTAGCCCCGCTTCTTCATGGCGCGTATCTCCCTGCGGGTGAGCTGCCTCGTGTATCTCTGCCTGGGCCTCTTCTTGGGCTCGGCGAGGTCTCTGAGGCTCATCAATCTTCCTCTTCCGGCTCCTCGGGTAGCTGCAGGGCGCCTTTCTCCAGCGGCTCCAGGGCGAACCTCATGAGGTCCTTCATCCAGTCGCTGAACTTGTTGGCGTTGGCGTACTTCTGGTACATGCGCTTGTGGGGCACCTTGGTTATGAGGCGGAGGCTCACCAGCTTGTTGACGTAGAACTTGGCGCTGCTCCTGCTGATGTCGCAGACCCTGGCGAGGTCGCCGCTGGTGAAGTCCCTCTCCAGCTGGTTATAGCCGACGATGATCCTCGGCGGGAGAGGAAGCGCCTTCTCAAGCACCTCTAAGAGTGACTCTTCTCGTGACAAGGTGTTACCTCGGGCTACCTACATGATGGATAACGGTAATGAAATAAAAATCAAGGGGGAAGGAAAAGTGTCTACGAGTCTCCAGTTGGGACGGGGACGACCTTCTTCCCCATCTCCTTGATGCCCTCCTCCGCCACCTTCCTCTTCAGGTTCCACGCCGAGACGCTGGGCAAGCCCCACAGGTTGATGAAGCCCACGGCGTCGCCTTGGTCGTAGTGGGTGTTTATGTCGAAGCTCGCTAGGTTGTAGTCGTAGAGGCTCAGCGGGCTCTCGCGGCTGACAGGCTTAGCGGACCCCTTGAAGAGCTTCATGGTCACCGAGCCGGTGACGTTCTCTTGGGTGCTGTCTATGAAGGCGTCCAGGTCCTGCTTGAAGGGGTCGACCCAGAGCCCCTGGTAAACCACTGTGGCCCACATGTTGTCAACCTGATACTTGAACATCTTCTGGTGCCGCGTCAACACCATCTTCTCCAGGTCTTGGTGGGCGTTGAGGATTATCTCGGCGGCCGGCACCTCGTAGGTCTCACGGGTCTTAAGCCCGATCACGCGGTCCTCCATGTGCTCTATCCTGCCTATGCCGTGTTTCCCGCCTAGCTGCTTGAGCTTCTGGATCAGCTCCACCGGCTTATGGTCGATGCCGTCTAGGCTGACGGGCACCCCTTTGTGGAACCCTATCTTGACGTAGTCCGGCTCGTCGGGGGCGTCCTCTACGTCCACTGTCCAGTCCCAGATGTCGCCGGGAACCATCTTGTCGGGGTGCTCCAGCATGCCGCCCTCGATGCTCCTGCCCCAAAGGTTCTCGTCTATGCTGTAGGGATTGTCCACCGTCACTGGCACCGGCACTCCGTGCTCCTTGGCCCACTGGATCTGGCTGTGGCGGTCGAACTTCCATTCACGCACGGGTGCAATGACCTTCCTCTTTGGGTTCAAGGCCTTGAAGGTGAGGTCGAACCTGACCTGGTCGTTCCCCTTACCGGTGCACCCGTGGGCCACCGCCCGGGCGTCCTCCATCTCCGCCACCTCCACCACCTTGCTGGCGATGAGGGGCCTGCTTAGGCTGCTGCTCACGGGGTACGTCCCCATGTAGAGTGCATTAGCTTTGATCGCCGGGAAGATGAAGTTGGTTGCGAACTCCTCTTTTGCGTCGAAGGTGTAGTGGTTTACGACTCCGAGCTTCCAGGCCTTCTCCTCTATGCCCTTCCGCTCCTTGCCCTGGCCCACGTCCAGGTTGACTGTGATGACGTCCATGCCGTACTCCATCTGGAGCCACTTGACCATCATGGATGTGTCCAGCCCACCGGAGTAGGCTAGAACGACCTTGTCCTTAGGCATTTCATCTATACTCCTTTTAGGATGAAGCATTCATGTACGAGGCAAGCTTTTATACATTGCGACATAAGTGTTACAAATATGACTATAGAAACCTCAGATAGGACAAAGAGCGTCGCGCAGCTGGTACGCGAGACCATCCAGATGAGGCCAAGCCTCCTCGACGCCCTGAACATGAAGATAGTGAACTACAGCGCCCTCGCCCGCATCCTACAGGCGGAGATAGGCGAGGGGAGCATAGAGGCGGTCAAGGCGGCCGTGATCAGGGTATCGGACGAGATAGCCTCAGACAGAAAGCTCCGGGAGGAGGCCGTGCAGAGCATCTTCAAAGAATCCAAAGTTAGGCTGCAGGACAAGATCGCCGTGGTGATATCCCCGCTGAAGCTGGACATTTCCCACATAGTCACGGCCCACCTCACTGACCAGTACGTCTACGTCGTGGACCAGACAACGATGAAGGAAGAGCTCAAGGACCCGGTCAAGGTTCAGAGCAACCTTGTCGCCCTCATACTCCTCAGCCCGCCCCGCGTGGAGACGACACCCGGCTTCGTGGCGTTCATCACCCAGCTCCTGGCGAGCAGGAACGTAAACATCGTTGAGTTCATCAGCTGCAGCACCAACACCATCATCATACTGGACGGCCAGGACGCCCTGAAGGCGTTCAGCCTCCTCCAAAACTACACGTAGGAGGCGCGAAAGAGGCCGCCAGTGCAAAGGTTTTTACATTGAGCGAGTCGATAAAGTGTTGATAATGGCGGAGATTTGTCCCGTATGCGGGCTCCCGAAGGACCTCTGCGTATGCGAGGAGATGAGTAAGGAGCAGCAGCGGATCAGAATTCGTTTAGAGAGACGCAAATGGGGAAAGAAGTGGACCGTCATCGACGGCATAGATTCTGGGAGCGTGTCACTGAGCAAGCTAGCCTCGGAGCTGAAGGCAAAGTGCGCCTGCGGCGGAACAGCGAAAAACGAACAAGTCCTACTCATGGGGGACCACAGGGAGACGGTGCACAGCACCCTCGTCGGCATGGGGTTCCCCGACGAGAACATCGAGGTCCAGTAGGGTTGCCCGGGCTCAAGGGCCTAGCCGACAAGCTCTTCCAGGTCAGGCACAGGGCCCCGAAGCCTGTCTTCTGCCCAAAGTGCAGCAGCCACAAGATCAAGCTGAAGGAGAGCTATGGAATACTCCCGCAGGTGTACAGGTGCAGCGAGTGCGGCTACGAGGGAACCCTCGTCCTCGAGCTAGAGGAGGAGTGACACCTCGCTTAGTTTTTAATCTCCTTCCGAGATATCTATGTGAAACGTAGGCGGTGAGGCGATGTCCGAGGACCTGGAGTACTATAAAGCCAAGTACAAGACCTTAGAGGATCTGCCAGACATCGGGCCGGCGACCGTCGCCAAGCTGAAGGAGATAGGGTTCAAGACCGTGGAGTCCTTGGGCACGGCGGCTGTGGCCGAGCTTGTGACCGCCGGGATAGGTGAGGCCATGGCCGAGAAGGTCATCGAAGCCGCCAGGAAGAGCATGGCCATCACCTTCGTCAGGGGAGACGAGCTCGTCGAGCTCAGGAAGAACGTGAGGAAGCTCACCACGGGCTGCTCAAGCCTGGACAGGCTGCTGAACGGCGGCATCGAGACCGAGAGCCTCACGGAGTTCTACGGCGAGTTCGGGTCAGGTAAGAGCCAGATGTGCCACCAACTGTGCGTCACGGTGCAGCTGGGCGAGGCCCAAGGGGGGCTGAACGGCAGCGTCCTCTACATAGACACCGAGGCCACCTTCAGGCCGGAGCGGGTGATGCAGATGGCTCCTAGGTTCGGGCTGAAGCCGGAGGACGTGCTCAAGGGCATCATCTACGCCGAGGCCTATACGTCGAACCACCAGACGGTGCTCTTGGAGAACGCCGACGAGGTCATCAAGGAGAACAACGTCCGGCTCATCATCGTCGACAGCGTCATGAGCCACTTCAGGAGCGAGTATCTGGGCAGGGAGATGCTGGCGCCCAGGCAGCAGCAGCTCAACAAGCACTTGCACAAGCTTATGCGGCTGAGCAGGGCTTTCAACGCCGCCGCCGTGATAACCAACCATGTGTTGGCGAGCCCAGACGCCTTCTTCAGCAAGGCCGTCTCCCCGACGGGGGGGCACATACTGGGGCACATGAGCCACAGCAGGATCTTTCTACGCAAGGGGAGGAGCAACGTACGGATAGCTAAGCTAACCGCCAGTCCCGCGCTCCCGGAGGGCGAGGCCCCCATGAGGATAACCGAGAGAGGGATAGAGAGTGACGAAGACTTCTAGTAACACAAGGGGGCTGTCGGTCCAGGGCAAGACCCGTAAGGCCGTGGCCGAGTTCATCGATAACCTGCTCGACAGGAAGTTCACGGACGCCGAGAGGTCGCTTGAGGGCGTCAAGGGCTGTAGCTTCAGCGACGAAGAGTACAAGGCGGGCTACGTAAACGCCCTGGAGGGGCTGCTGCTCACGGTGAGGTCAGGGGACGAGAGGGACTTCCTCAACAAGAACCAGTTCACGCCCGAGAACCTAAAGGACTACAAGGCAGAGTTCAAGGACTTCGCCTCCTCACCCATAAGGACCAGCTGGGACAGCGGCTACTTCGACGCCTGGTCTGACCTCATGCAGTACAAGTACAACACGGAGAGGTAGGCCCGCTAACCCAGTACGTAGAGGGTGTTCAGAAGGGTCCAGGCGATCATCCACAAGAAAATAAAGGCACCAATACCTATCTTGAGGGTTCTGTCGCGCTCTATCTCAGTGACAACTGCGAGCCCCTCGGAGAGCGCTATGTATAGCGTCAGCCCCGCCATCAGGGTGATGTGCTCCTGGAGACCCAGATACCTGTTGAGGTAGAAGCACAAGCATCCGTTGATTATGGCCGCTGCAGCCTTTATCCAGTATACCTGCTCTGATTTCCTCAGCGTGGCTCTCCCCGTGGATAGCTCATATTGCCGTAAGCCTCTATATAGGGTTAGCTGATGTACCCCAGCTTCTTCTCCTCCGGGAGCACAGCCTCGTCCTCCTCCTCGTAGATATCGAGGCGCCGCTTGATGGAGGCGTCGATCTTCTTCGCCCTTACGCTTAGCTGCTCGGTGTCGATGTCCAGGTCCAGCAGCCTCGAGAGCTTCTCCAGCACCGCCTTAGACGAGAGGTGCTGAGGAACGTTGGCGTACGTGATGTCCCCCATGAGGCACACTCCGTCTATACCTTTGAGCTTGGCTACGCCTATCATGACGCCGTTGAGGCCGTTCACGGCTCCCTCCGACTCGATGAGCTTCACCCCCACCTTCTCAAGGACAGGCCTCAGGGAGTCGTCAGTGTATATCCCGTAAACCTGGGGCTCGTCGTACAGGTCGTTGGGGTAGGCCGCCATGGTGTATATCATCTCCACCCCGAGCTCCTTGGCGATGTCCGCGATCCTCTCGGCGAGCCTGATGGACTCCTCAGGTATAGACGGCTGGGCGTCCCCTACACAGATGACGAGGTCCTTCTCTGGGCAGGCGTAGAGCTTGTGCCTCAGGGGCGCCAGCTCCGCCTTCCCTCCATTGTATATGAGCACGTTGTGGTAATAGGTGATCTCGGCGAAGAGCGTAGCCTTGAGCCTGCGTCTGAGGTAGTCCGCAGATATCTTGGCGAGGTACCCCATCCCAGGCCACGCCGCTATCATGGTGGGCTTCCTGAGGCTCGGCTTCTCTATGTAGTGGACTTCCATGAGGTTCAGCATATCGTCAATGGGATTTGCATTAAACCTTTCGTTTTTCGCGATGGCTGTCCCTATTCAATATTTTTCTCTGAATCATGGGACTTTTGGGTTTCGTGTTAAGGGTTTTAAAGGGTGTCCACCTCTTTTTTCTATGCGTGAATAAATTCATGGTTGTCGCATGGAGCTGCAACATTCTTAACATCTTTGAGTCAAATACATATTAAGGGTGCCTCGGAGAAACGGTCACCCATAAACACTCCGTGCAACAGAACTATATTATAATCTACGCAGCCAATTTGATGCTGTAGCGGGGGTTAACCCGGGGGGATGGGTCTGAGCCCACTGCCCAACCCACTAGCGGCTCAGGGTTTATGACCCAGTGTTCGGGTTTGCCTGAACACGCCCAGACGCATGTGGTCACCGCGCCAACGGATCAGGTCGAAACGATGAGGTCCGGCACGGAAAAGGGCTTCCCTCGAATTCATCCCCGCTACGCCCTTCGATTTCAGAGGCATTTGGTTATGGCTAGAGCGCGGGAGTGGACGGACGATGAGGTCTATAAGCTTAGGCAACTATACTCATCCATGATGTCGTTCGACGAGGTCACCTTGGAGTTCCCATGGAGGACGTCGAACGCGATAAGGCTTAAGGCGTCGAGGCTTGGGCTACGAAGACCTACCCTGGAGACTCATCTCATAAGGGCGCAGAAGGTAACCTTCCAAGGGATCGGCAACGACGGCGTCAAGGGCTACCTCCTGAAATGCAGGGAGTGCGGCGCCTGGATACACGCCGACAAGATTATGAGCGGCATCTGCCAGACCATCAGCTGCGACGAGTGTGGGGCGCTCTACGAGGTCCTGACTGAGTGACGTGGACAACCCTATACCCCGGGTTCATGATGTTTTTATACCCTACAAGGCTAGTTCAAGTGAGTGGACCGGATGAGTCTAGAGATAACGTCTAAGATGCTGGTAAGGGAGGCCATGTCGAGTCCCGTCATCTCGGTCAGCGAAAACACGGATATCGCGAAGCTAGCCAATGTGATGAAGGACCAGAACGTGGGCGCGGTCATAGTAACCAACGAAGAAGAACAGCCTGTGGGGATCGTGACGGAGAGGGACATAGTTACGAGGGTCGTCGCCCAGGTCAGAGACCATAGCAGGGTCGTCGCCAAGTCTGTTATGTCTTCGCCTCTCCGCGTGGTAGAGCCGGAAATGAGCCTCATGGAAGCCATGCGCCTCATGGACCAGCTCAACATCAGGCGCCTAGGCGTCATGTACAAGAACCAGCTGGTCGGCGTCATCTCGGACAGAAATATCATCAGGCTCGTTCCCACCATAATCGAGATAATGAAGGAGAAGCAGGAGATCAACAACGTCTCCTCGGTGAGCGGGCCCTCCGTCACCGGGTACTGCGACCGCTGCGAGAGTTACAGCAACAACCTCCGGGTCGTAGACGGCGAGTTCCTCTGCGAGGAATGCCGCATGGAGTGACAAAGCCCAAAACCATCCTCACGCCTGTATTATGTGGATGAAGCCCCGGTTCCTAGTTGACAGCATGCTCGGCTCCCTCGCCCGCTGGCTGAGGATCGGCGGGTACGACGCGGAGTACCGGAGGGACGCCGAGGACGACTCCCTCATGGAGGAAGCGTCCAGGACAGGCAGGGTACTGTTGACGCGAGATAGGGTGCTGGTCCTGAGGGCCAAGAAGAGAGGCATCGAAACCATCCTGGTGGAAGGGGAGGGCGAGGTAGAGCAGCTGGGCGCCCTCGCGGCGGCCCTCGGGCTGGAGCTGGATCCCTCCAACTCCCGTTGCCCCAAATGTAACGGGTCCCTGACGCGGGTAAGCAGGGACGAGGTGCGGGACAGGGTGCCCGAGGCGTCCCTCGAGGCCTTCGACGTCTTCTGGATGTGCGGCTCCTGCGGCGGCGTCTACTGGAGGGGAAGCCACTGGGACCAGATCGCCTCAACCATAGAGGAGGCAGACAAGCTATCTAGGGGAGAAGACTCCAAGCGTTTATAAGACGTTATTTTCGTTTCTATTAGAAAGGTGAGGTAGAAATATTCAACCTGACTCAGGAAGAGGGAGAGTACCTCGTAAGCCTCGCGAGGAAGGAGATCGAGGCGCGTCTGGGCTTAACCCGTAAGCCGGATACAAGCGACGCGCCCGAGGTGACCGAGACCATGTGCGGAGTCTTCGTCACCCTCAACAAGCTGGAGGGATCGGGGCACAGGCTAAGGGGGTGCATCGGCTACCCCTACCCGGTGAAGGATCTGCTGACGGCTGTGAGGGAGTCGGCTCTTAACGCGGCCTTCGATGACCCAAGGTTCCCCCCGGTCTCAAAGAACGAGATGGACGGCATCCTGGTGGAGGTAAGCGTGCTTACGCCGCCTGAAACGATAAAAGCCGAGCACCCCAAGGATATTCCGGGGGAAGTCGTGGTGGGGCGCGACGGCCTGATCATAAGCAGAGGCTACAATAGGGGGCTCCTGCTACCCCAGGTCGCAGTGGAGTGGGGGTGGGGCCGCGAGGAGTTCCTAGCCCAGTGCTGCTACAAGGCCGGGCTGCCCCCCGACTCCTGGCTCCTGGACGGTACAGAGGTACAGAGGTTCCAAGCCATCATATACTCCGAGGAGTCTCCGAGAGGAAGAGCGTCGAGACAAGAGTTAAGCTGAAGGGCGGTAACAGGTGGACGGCTTAGAGGGTTCCCGAATATACTTCAGCCCATGTGGGATAGGTTACGGGCATGTCAGCAGGAGCGTCTCCATCGCCGAGGAGGTGGTCCGGAGGGGGGGCGAGGTTATCTTCTCCACTTACCTCGAGGGCGTGGACTATGTTCGCAAGTTCGGGTTCCCCGTGTTGTCTGCCCCCCCCATCCAGATGGAGAACGACCCCACCGGAAGCATAGACCTCAAGTCCTCCACCATAGAGCAGGGCATCACGGCTTTCCCGACGCTGCTGGAACAGGTCAGGTTCGAGATCCAGAGCATGAAGGCGTTCGACGCCGACATAGTGTTCAGCGACTCGAGGGTATCCAGCATCATCGCGGGGAGGCTGCTCAAGATACCCGTGGTCCTCATTCTTAACCAGTTCCTGCCCAGGGCGCCGAGAGTGAAAGACACCAACTTCTTCAAGGTCTTCGACGGGACCGTGCTCACCATACTCGGGCGGACTTGGGCCCTCAGCGACATAATAGTGATCCCAGACTTCCCTGAGCCCTACACGATCAGCCTCGACAGCCTGAGGATGCCGAGGAGAGTTGGGGCGCGGGTGCGGCTTGTCGGCTCCATACTGCAGGAGAAGCCCGAGGAAAACACCAACTCGCATGAGATCAGGGAGAGACTGGGGGTTGAGGATGACCAGCACCTGATATACGCGGGGATAAGCGGACCCCGCCCCGAGAGGGAGCCTCTCGTCAGGTTGCTTGAGCCCATATTCGCCAAGTTCCCGGACAGGTACCGGGTCCTCATGTCCATCGGGGTCCCCAACGGCGGCTCGGACCCGATTGAAAGAGGCGCGTTGACCATGATCCCGTGGCTGGAGAACAGGTTCGAGTACCTTAACGCGTGCGACCTCGTTATCAGCCGCGGCGGACACGAGACCATAATGCAGAGCATCTGCTACAGCAAGCCCTCCATCATCATCCCGGTCCCCCGGCACCCCGAGCAGTACGGCAACGCGAGAAGGGCGATGGAGCTCGGTGTCGCCACGGCGATGCATCAGAGGGACATAGCCCGGGATAGTCTCGTGGCCATGGTGGACAACATGGTCGGGAGTGACAGATACAAGCGGGTCCTGGATGACATAGTCTCCAAGGAGCATCTGGGCGACGGCATTGGGAACACCATGGACGTGATATACGAGATGCTTCACCGTTAGCCCTAGAATGTATTAAATCGTTGATCGGCGCTTCTTTGGGGCATGGACTACCACTACGCAAAGGAACGTGACCCCAAGGTCATCGAGCACTTCGACGAGGAGGTCATGAAGGCCTTCATGGACTGGAACAGCAAGGTGATGGCTCCCGGAAAGTTGGACAAGAAGACCAAGGAACTCGTCGCCGTGGCCTGCACCTACATGACCCGGTGCCCCTACTGTATCGAAGGCCACGCCAAAGCTGCCATCGAGGCGGGGGCGACCAAGGAGGAGCTCGCCGAGATAATACAGATAGCCATGGCGTTAGCCGCCGGCGCAAGGATCGCCCACAGGAACTTCGCCCTAGACGTCTAGGGCAACACTATTATTGGGATAGGTTTCTCAGCCACAGCTCAGCAGACGCAAGTTCATCGATTATTTCGTCGCCCCACCTGTGATGCACGAACTCGGTTTGGCATGGCCTCCCCAGAGCGACCCAGGTCTCCACGGTGTCTCCTATCTTGAAGATCTGGCTGCTTATGGTGCTGCTGCTCATGAGCTTCTCCAGCTCCGTGCCTATGTACGAGTTGTGGCGGCATACGCTGAGGCTGCCGGGGCCGTGGTCGTGGTCTCCGCTGAAGCGGATGAGGTCATCCACCGACACCTTGTCCACGGTCTTGAGCATCTCCTTGGCGCGCTCGTATCTGGTCAAGGTGTACTGCCTGTGCAGTATGATCTCCTTCTCCGTGAGTGGAGGGTTGTCGTGGTAGACGTAGTGGTTGGCTCTGGCGTCGGGCTTCTCGACGGTCTTGACGTGGACTGGGAACCCGTTCTTGAGCTCCGCTATCACGTTTCCATCTCTGTCGCCCAGGAAGAGGTTGCTGTAGGCAGAGACCTTGTTTGATTCGATGAACTGGAGGGCTTCGTCAACTGTGTCACACTCTTCCAGCAGCCTACGTATGAGTATGTTGATCGTCATGCCTTCCTCGTACTTGCCACACAGGGTGGCGGTGTTGAAGGCTACGAGGCCCATCTCGTTCATCCCCTGGTACCAGTAGGCGTTTCCAGCGGTGGTCACGCCCAGGAACTCGTTGTATCCGTCCAGTCTGCTGTAGGCCAGCACCTGTGGGTGGATGCGCCTGTACCCCAAGTCGCGGTTCTTCATCAGCAGCGGGGCTCCGTCAGCGGAGTGGAGGCCCGGTACGCTGAACGCCGTGCAGCCCTCACGGAAGAAGCTGTATGGGCCCTTACCGAAGTTGATGCCAAGCGCCTGGTCCTCGGATATCCCCGCTCCCGCTGCGATGCCTCTGCACTCCTCTATGTAGCGCTCTGGAACGTGTTTCAGGTTAGATTCGTCGACCTTGAGATAGTCGTCCACGCTGAGGTTGAAGAACGATGCCGCCCGCTCGATCTCGTTGAGCACGTGAATGATGCCGGGCTTCTCTTTTAGCCCCCTCTGGTGGCCCTGCTCAACGGGAGAAGTCATGGAGTATAGAGGGATCGGACGGGATTAAACCTTACGCGGCTTCTTGTCGTCCCAGTACTGCCGGGTCTTCATGTACTGAATCTTTGCCTTGAGGAGGGCCTTGTAGAACTCCTCGTCGCTGCGATGCATTCGACTGAGCACCTGGTAAGAGGTGACGGGGCCGACGCCGTAGACCATGAGCGCCTCCACCGCCTGCCTGCCGTAGCTGAGCACCATGTCCGCGGTCTTCCTGCCATGGACCAGCTGATCCATATCATCGCCGAACAGCTCCTCCCCCTCCTTCCACCGCCTGAGGAGGTCCCGGAAGGGCTCGGGGCTCTGGTGGCGCCGCATCATGGCGAGGAGGCCGCTGCCGCAGTTGCCGCATCTAGGATGGCCGTCCATCTCTCTGATCCGGATCCGGGTGTGCCACTCGCCGCAGTTGACGCAGGCAAGGTTGACGCTGCGGCTCTCGATGCTCTGCTTCATGTACTGGAGCTGGTCAGAGATGGTGGCGTCTGTGGCCATGAGCTCCTCCACGTCGGCGTACTTCTCAAGTATATGCCGGGCGAGCACACTGGGCTCAGACACCATCTTCACCTCAACCGAGATCCTCCCATCAGCGATCCCTCGGATCGTCTCCTTGACTCCAGGGAGGTCCAGTTTCTCCTGGTACGCTTCGCGCAGGGTCTCCTTGTAGATGGGCGTGTCCTTGAACCTGTAGTAGAGGTTCTTGATGCGGTCAGGGCCCATGATCTTGCCGCGGGGAAGGACGCCGAACCGCTCGGCGATGAACTTCATCTTGTAGCCGAACGGGAACCTGGCCTCCATGAACTCCATGAGGAACCTGTCTGCCTCCGCCTCCGTTAGACCCGTGATGAGCTTCTCGACGCGCTCCACCTCGTCCTTGTTGAGCTTGTTTGGGGCCTCGACGAGTATCCTGTAGGGGTCGTTCCACCACGCGTATATGAGCTCCATCTCGCTGAGTGCAGCGTCGAGTATCGCGCCTAGGGCCCTGTTGAGGTTCTCGCCGTGGACGCTGTGGATGACCATGTACCTGTCGTAGACTTCGAGGACGAGGTTGTCGGGGCTTGGCAGGGGGACGCCCGACTTCATATGCGCCTCGGTTTCTCTGGCGACTTCGGCTAGGCTATTCATGTCGGTGTCCAGTGATTCCGCCATTTCACTTAACGTACCACTTCGCGTAGCCTCGAGTATATCTCCGCGTAGCCTCCCGCCCTCCTCGGCCACGTCCCTTGAGACGGGGATGAGCTCGCCGTCCCAGCCGGGGAGAGCGCCGAGAGGATCAGTGCTGGGGAGCGCGTGGAGCACGCCTCGCTCCTCGTCTATCTGGAGTATCCGCCAGACGCGGCCGCGGAGGATGACGTTCAGGCCGACGCGGGCCCGCAGGCTCCAGAACTCGTCGCCTACGGTGCCCACCATCTCGTCCGTCACGGCGTTGATGAACGGGTACCTACGCTCGTCGTTTATCATGCCCAGGTTCTCGTAGTAGTATCTTCTTGCCTTACCGCGGCCCTTCAAGATTTCTCCTTCCTTCACAATCAACCCTATCTTGGATAGGAACTCCGTGAGCTCCTCCAGATCCTCTATGCTGTAGCCCATGAACGGGTACGCCCTCGTGATCAGCTCATGGAGCTCCCCCATACCGATGCCTTCCTCGTGGCTCAGCGTGAGCCCCGCTATCTGGTGGGTGAGCACGTCGAGGGGCTCCATGTGGACCACGGTGGGCTCAAGCTGCTTCCGTCTCGCCATCTCGCTGGTCACCACGCTCTCAAGCGCATCCTCGCCGTACGCCGGAATGGTGACGCCTCTGCTCAGACGGCTTATCCTGTGGCCCGCCCGCCCCACCCTCTGCATGAGGGTGGAGACCTGGCGGGGGCTGAGGTACTGGATGCAGAGGTCCACCTCCCCCATGTCGATGCCGAGCTGCAGCGTGCTGGTGCAGACTATGGCCTTGAGTTCACCGGCTTTGAAGTCGTCCTCGACTCTGTGCCTCTGCTCCCGGCTCAGGCTCCCATGGTGCACCTCTATGCCCTTGTCTAGGGTCTTCAGCTTGTAGCCGAGGGCCTCGGCTTGGCCCCTGCCCTGCACGAAGACGAGGGTGCTGTTATGATCCTTAACGAGCCGTCTTATCCGGTTGAGCCTCGAAGCCGCCTTAGGAGACATGTCGATCTCGTCAGCTAGGTCGTAGTCCTCGTCGCCGGGCTCAGGGAACTCGACGTTGTAGACATAGCTCTTGTCCACCTCAACCTCGACGGTGATGACACGGTGGACGCCGCCGAGAAACGAAGCAACGGTCTCTGGGTTACCGACCGTGGCGCTGAGCCCGATCCTCTGGACCTTATGTCCGGTGGCTTGTTCGAGCCTCTCCAAGCCAACGGTGAGTTGGGCTCCTCGCTTGCTCGCCGCCAGGTCGTGAATCTCGTCGACGATGATCCACCTGACGGTCTTCAGGTGTTTCCGCATCGACTTGGTGGGCAGTATCGCCTGCAGAGTCTCAGGAGTTGTGATGAGCATCTGCGGCGGCTTAGTGGATTGCCTGCGCCTCTGCTTCTGGCTGGTGTCGCCGTGCCTTACCTGGACGTCGATGCCCAAGTGGTCTGCCCAGAACATCATCCGCTTCTCGATGTCCCTGTTCAGCGCCCTCAGCGGAGTGATGTATATGATGCCTATGCCCCGCCCTGTCTCCGACCTTAGATACATGTCGAACACGGGTAGCAGCGCCGCCTCTGTCTTCCCGCTGGCGGTGGGGGCTATGAGGAGCACGTTCTCCCCGTCAAGTATCGGTTTAATCACTCTCTCCTGTGGCGGCGTCGGCTCCGATATGCCCAGCATCTCTAGCCCCGACCTTATCCTTGCGTGGAGCACGCTGAAGACGCTGGGCTGCATGGGTTTCATGATGGAAAGGCGAAATTAAATTGTATTCACTGATGAGCCTTTTGGACACAGCCCCCACGTAATCCACTGATTTATATTCTTGTACACATGCAGAGGCGAGATGCCTCGTAGAGACAAGATGCAGGGCATTCAGATCGATAGGTGAATGATAGGAATGCCAGATTGTGAAGTATGTGGGGCACAGCGCGTCAAGACCTACAAATGTAAGGCGTGCGGAGTAAACTTCTGTGTACGGTGCGGCACGTCCCATAAGAGTCTATGCAACGAATGTCTGTCCAAGGGCGTTAAGAGCTCTCCTATGAGCATCATTACCGGGCTTTTTGGCGGTAAAAAGTAACCTAGGTTCAATTCCTTCCAGGCACTCCCTTTTATGATAATAAAAATGGGTGCAACGCGTCTGCTATTCCAGTAACTTTCTGAGCTTCTCCGCGGTCACCTTGGCCGCGACGGCGCAGGTCTTAGGGCACCCTTCGTCGCCGTGGCCGCCCGCCTCAAGGAACAGCGGGTAATCCTCGGGGTTGTTCAGGTCGAAGCTCCGTCCGTAGATATGTTCCTGGATGTCGCGGCAGATGGTTGAGTCCAGAGGCTCGTCGAACCCGAACTCTTCCTCGAGCCTCTTCTTGAACTCGTCAATGATCTCGTTGGCGGGCATCATGGCGTCCCTGTAGGCCTGGGTGTCGCGGATGTCGTCTCGTCCATAGACCAGCCCCAAAGCCATTAATCCGCCTAGCAGGGCGCCGCAGGTCTCTCCCCTCCGGGCTACACCTCCGCTGAGGACGGTGGCGGCCCGGAAGCTCTCCTGGCCGCCTATGTCGAAGGCCTCCTGCAGGGCGAGGAGAACGCTCTGGCTGCAGCCGCTGTACTTGTCGTACTCCAGCGCCTTGGCGCCTATTGACTCGATGTCTACCATCTCAGCTCACCAGGTGCAACCTCTTCTGGCGGCCTGCCAGGAACACTAGTCTGTCTCCTGTCCACCATGCGTCCTGCTCTAGGCTCATCCGGACCTCCTGGCCGTCCCACTCGGGCACCTCCTTCTTGGCGTTGAGCTCGATGGCGTAGCAGGTGTCGGGGTGCAGTGGATGGTCTCCTCTGCCCGGCACACCGTCTTGCTGGTCCCAGAGGCCTATGGTGGGGCCTGCGGCGTGTCCGTGGACGCCTATGGGGTGAGTGTATATGCTGGGGTTCAGGCCCGCCTTCTTAGCGTTGTCCAGCGCCATCTTCAGTATCATGTTGCCTGTGTGCCCCGTCTTCATGGCCTCGGCGTGGAAGTCTTGTAGCTTGTTGGCGTCCGCGAGGGCGTCCTTGAGGCCCTGGGGGGCGTCCGTCTCGCCATGTCTCAGCACGTAGGCGTTCTGCTGTACATCGGTGGCGAGGCCAAGGTAGTAGAACCCGACGTCGCAGTGGAGGAGGTCGCCCCGCATGATGGTCTTACGCTTCTCCTTGTCGTCGTGCTTGACGCCATGGCCCTGAAGGTCCACGGTGGCGGGGAACCACATCTCGACGCCCAGGTCCAGCATCTTCTGCCGCATCCACCACTGGACGTCCTCGTTGGTGGTGACCCCCGGCGTTATCACCTTGCTGCTGAACGCCTCCTGTATGATGGCGTGGGTGAGCTCCACATGCATGGGGTAGGCCTCCAGTTCCTCGGGTACGCGAGTCTCGAGCCACCTGACGCAGAGCTTCTCGGCCGAGATGAGGCGTTCACTCAGGCCGCCCAAGGCGTCCACGAGGAGGGTGTGCTCTCCATGGGTGAGGCCATCTCCGAAGGCCCACGTGTTGCCGACGTTGATGCCTATGGTCTTGGGGTCCCGCTCCCTGATGAGGCGGGCTAGGCACTGGTACTGCTCCTCCTTCTCGGGGTCCCAGACTCCCTCGTAGAAGTCGCCGAACCCGTACCTGTAGACGGCGAGCCTGTCCACCCTGTCGGGCTTCCTATGTAGCAGTAGGATGGTGCGCCGCCTGGCGTAGAGGTTGGGCTCGGGGAGGAGGCTCATGATGACGGGGTCCTCGTTGTACTCACGGGCGACGACGAGCCACATCTCGACGCCGCACTCGTCCATGAGCTTGGGCAGCAGCGTCTCAAGCCGCTTCCTGAGCCACCCGTTGTAGACCTCCATTCGCCGGCGGAGGGGCAGTATCTTCTGCCGATACGTATCCGCCCCAGGGTTGGTGTAGGGCGGGAAAAGCTGATCGTCCATGAAGTATAATTAACTCGTCGGGCACTAAAGTCTTAGCCATGCGGGTCTGCCCGGAACCTTTTACAGCATCACACAGACGTGAAAAAAGTGGAGATCAAAAGAGTAAACTGGTGTACTTCTCGCCCGCCGGCACATCCAAGAAGACTGTGGAGGCCGTCGCGGAGTGGCTCGCCGCCGATTACAGTGAACGCAGAGACCCGGGTGTCTTTCTCTAATCTCTAAGTCAACTTGTAGTCAATACTACATGTTCAACTTGTAGTTAATACTATATGTTGAGCCTGTAGTGAATACTACAGGTTTGCCTCGACGCACCTGAACACTATCGCCTCCCCTCCGTAATGGTTCACGAGTTTCCGCACCGCTTGGGCTTCCCTGAGGCTTTCCGTCTGGTAGACGCTGTACTGTATTAAGCTGCCTCCATTCGTCTTGCTTATCCTTTTCAGGTTTACCCAGAAGTTGGGGTTGGGTTTGTGTTCGATGAAGTCGTAGACTATTATCCAGCGGCCTGCCTCGTCCTTGTCGTCGTCGAGTAGCTGTTGGGCGATTGAGCGGTTCACCATTGAACCTATAGTGAATACTACAGGTTGATTTCCTGCCTGTGCACTGCCCCTGTTTGACCTTGTGACTATGGAAAAGGTTACAAAATGGGGAGTTAGCCTCTCCACACCTTCTTGAAGAGCTTGACCCAGTTATCGCCCAGGATCTTCTTGGTCTCCTGGTCGCTGTAGCCGCGGGCTACGAGCCCCATGGTGAGGTTGGGCATGTGCTCGAGCCACCCGTAGCCCCACGTCTCGTCCATGGGAGTGAAGTAGTCGAAGTCGATCCTGTCCGGGTTCTTCCAGATGAAGCAGCCGCGGGTTACGCTGTTGGGGAACTCCAGGTCGCTGCCGAAGCCGGTGTGGTCGACGCCGACTATGTCCACGGTCTCGTCCACCTGGTCCAGGGTGTCATCGGTTATGGTGCTCTTCCCGGCCTTCTTGGCGAAGAACGGGGTGACGCCTATGACGCCGCCCTTCTCGGCGCAGGCCTGCATCATGTCGTCCGGCTTTCCCCGCTGCTTGCTGTACTCGACGAAGCTGCCCCAGAGGCTGGTGAATCGGGTGGCCCACTCGGCGTAGCCTCCGGGCTTCTCGGGGGCCGAGCGTCTGGGGATTATGTGGGTGAAGCTCACGGGATCTCTGCTCTGCTCTATGGCGTCCCAGCTCGTCTGATCGCCGGTGTGGCTGAGGTCGATGAGGGCTCCGAGCTGGTTCATCTTCTCGACGACGCGTTCCCCGAAGACTGTGAGGCCAGCGTCCTTCTTCTCACGGCAGCCGGCTCCCACCTCGTTCTGCCAGTTGTAGGTGAGCTGCATGGCGCGGAGGCCGTGATCGTATGCGACCTCCAAGAGGTCTACGCTGTGCTCGATGAATGTGCTGTCCTGGGGGCCGTAGATGACGCCGTGTTTGCCATCCTTCTTGGCGCGGGTTATGTCGGCGGCCTTCCTGACGACGGCGACTCTGTCGCTGTTCTTCTCGGCCCAGTGGTTGTGCTCCATGAGCTCCTTGAGGGCGTCGGTGAAGCTGCGCTGCATGCAGACGGTGAGGTTGGTGGCGGTTAGCCCGCCCTTATGGACGTCGTCGAGCCACATGTTCTCGGCGACGTAGTCGATGACGGCTACTATGCTGCTGTCGATGACTATGCTCTCCCTGTGGAGGGCGAGTGCGTGGGCTTTCTCGTCTTTGCTCAGGTCGAGGTAGCTTCCTGACAAGTTTATCGAGATTAAGAGCGGCTCGGGGTATAAATCACCTACCGGTCCCGACGTCTTCAGATGGTTCCGAGTGTTAACCTGTTTTTTATTGTGTCTGGGACGTTTTTACCGGGATTTACTGTGTTTTGATCCGATATATTTAATAAGGATATACGGATGATTTGACGGAAATGGTGCGCTACATCGTTTTCTGTGAGATGACGCCCAAGTTCCTGAAGCTGTCGCTGGAGGAGCGGAAGGAGCTGCCGCTGAGGTGGAGCCAAGTCGCCTCACAGTATGGGGTAAAGATGCTGTTCTGGGGGATGCCTCTGGGTGTACATGAGCACGTGGTATGCGTCTTCGAGTCCAACGGGAACAACGAGAAGTACTTCAAGTTCCAGAGGGAGTGGCTCTCACTGGGGACGCCTGACGCGGGCAGGTACGTCAAGAACACTAGGACGATAACCGTCTACTGACCTTTGCCGTGTTTGTCCGGGTTTTTCTTGGGTTTCTCTTCCTTGCAGTAGGGGAACCCTTTGCCTCTGCACGGCTCGGTTCCCCAGCAGATGACGCACCTGGGCATGGGGTTCGGTGGGGAGCGGAGGCTCTTAAACCAAGTTGATCGCAGCACCTAAATACCCGGTGTGTTACCATTCACTGAAATCGTAATACTGTTGGCGGTGTCTACGTGAACTTTGTGGAAGAGCCTAAGCAGCGGGTCCTCGACGAGGAGCTGGAGCGGAGAGCAGTGGAGTTCCATGGCCACGGCGGCCCCTTCATGACCGTGGGCCTCAGGATGGGCCTGTACGCCCTTGAGCGCCTGGGCTGTAAGGGTTGGTTCGACGTGAGCTGTAGGGTCGCGCTGAGGTGGAGGCCCCCGGATTCTTGCGTCATCGACGGCATCCAGAGCAGCACGGGCTGCACCATGGGGAAGCATAACATAGAGGTAGTCGAGGGAGACGGGATATCAGCTACCTTCACTTCCGGGGGCGGATCGGTAACGCTGACGCTGAGGAAGGAGGTCATCGACAAGGTAAGGAGTGGTCTCGAGGACGAGGAGGCCACCCGCGAGACGATGGGGTGGCTTGGAGGAGCGGCGGCCAAAGAGCTGTTCGAGGTCAGGGGCTAGCCTGTCTCTCCAGCCACGTCTTGTGTTCTTCTTTGGCTTCCTTCAGCAGTTGGGGCTGTGTGATGAGGTCATGGGCGGTGTACGCCAGGGCCTTGGCGGCTTTTATTGTGGCTTCGTGGGCCTGGGGGGTGGCCGTCATCTCTGCTCCGTCTGGGCTGTGGAGGACGACGTCGCCGATGTTGACGTGTGCGCTGAGGGCGGGCATGAGTTGGCTGACGTTGCCGAAGTCTGTGCTGGCGCCGCTTCTCGTGGGCTCTGTCTCCTCGGGGTACTCTACGCCTTCGATGGCTATGTTATGTCTGAAGAGGTCGCTGAGTGATTTGTTGGGGAGTTTGTTGGCGTAGGTGTTGGCTACCTGGGTTATCTTGCTCCTGGCTCCGGTGGCTAACTCGGCTCCTTTGACTATGTTCTTGACTTTGCCGTAGTTTTCTTCGAGCTTGGACATGGTGGGGGCTCTGACGTAGAGGTGGGCGGACGCGTAGTCGGGGATGGTGTTGGGGCTGTCGCCGCCGCGTTTGATTATGCCGTGGATGCGTACGTCGCTGTCGATGTGTTGGCGGAGGGCGTTGATGCCTTGGAAGGTGAGTAACACGCCTTCGAGGGCGTTCACGGCTTTCTCGGGTGCCGCGCCTGCGTGGCTGCTTCTGCCGTGGAACTCTACGAGGAAGCTCTCCCGGGCGTTTGTCGTGCCGTAGCTGCCCCAGGCCGAGCCTGGGTGGATCATGAGGGCGGCGTCGGCTTGGGCTATCTCGTCCAGCATTATGACTTTGCCGCCGGCGTTCTGGACGACGCCCTCCTCGGCTGGGGTGCCGTAGAGGGTGACGGTGCCGTCGAGCTCCGGGATGACTGTGGTGAGCCCGATGGCGGCCCCCAGGGCGGCTGTGGCGATGAGGTTGTGGCCGCAGGCGTGGCCTATGGCGGGGAGGGCGTCGTACTCCGCCAGTATGCCTATGTTGGGGCCTGCGCCGCGTCCCCTGATGGTTGCGGTGAAAGCGGTGTCCATGCCGGAGACGTTGAGCCTTGTCTCGTAGCCGTGCATCTTGAGCTTCTCGGTGAGGAGCTTGCTGGCCTTGTGTTCCTGGTGGCCCAGCTCGGGCTCCCGGTGGATGCGTGTGCTGACGTCGATCAGTTCGTCTCTGTGCTGGTCGATGCGTCTGCTTATGGTTTGTTTATGGTTCATGGATCAACTCTGGGTGGCTGTCAAGATAAATTCATGGGGCTACGGTCTGGTGCTGGAGAATGAGTAGTGGGCTGTGTAAACCGATATCTATGCCTTGTGACATTGGTTGGTGCATGAGGACTGTGGTGCTGCACGGGAGCCCCAGACGGGGGAGGAACTCGGACACTCTCGTCGAGAGTTTCCTGAGGGGGCTGACGGAGTCGGGTGTGCACGAGGTGACTCACTTCTACTTGAACGACATGGAGATACGTCCGTGCCAGGGATGCCTGGACTGCGCTGAGCCGCCCCACGACTGCGTCATCGGGGACGACATGACGGCTATATCCGGGGCGTACAGGGAGGCGGACCTGGTGGTCTGGGCGACGCCCATGTACTGGGGGTACCTGACGGCTCAGATGAAGACGGTGCAGGACAGGATGGAGGCGCTGGCGTGGAGCGGCTTCGGGGGCAAGGTCTTCGCCGTCATAGTCACCTACAGGCATCACTGTGAGTCGGCGGTGGCTATGTTTGAGAGGATATGCCCACACTTCGACGTCGAGCTCCACACCCTGGTGTGCAGGACGTACGACCCGGAGACGGGGAGGGACATCCCCATCGAGGAGCTGCCTGGGAGTATGGAGGAAGCCTACGAGCTTGGGAGAGAATTATCCAAATTATAAATGCCAATGTTCCATGTGGCAAGGATAGGGTCTCGTCTATATGTGGGGAGTGGTGTTCTAGCCTTTCATGAAGTGGATGTGCCGGGGGCCCTCGGGGAAGGGGTGCATGGTTGCCGGGAGGAGCGTTGTTCGTGGTGAGCGGGCGACGACTTTGGTTTTTCCTTATAGTTGGTTACTTACTATAAGCGTTTTTTCTGGCGACGAGTTGGCTTTTCCCTTATAATTGGTTACTTGTTATAAGCGTTTTTTCCACGGGCCTTGTTAATGTTTTTTAGCTATTATTCCCTTTTATTGGTTATATTGTGTTTGGGTTCTTGGCTACACAGAACCATGTGAGCAAACAACCTAGCACGCATGTATTGGAATTGTATTTATTCCAAGTAACAAAGAACACCCCCAGCCCAGAATTTTTTTTCCCGATATGACAAGTAACCTGTCACAAACCCAACGAGAAAACCCCCACACCACACCAAACACAGGCAGACCCCTCACAACTATTTTCTACACGAACCACCCCTATCAATAGACTAGGTGAACCCATGCTTAACGACCAAGCCCTCCGGTACCTGATAACGAACCACCAACTCATCACCGGCTACAAAGACCTCAAAACACAGCTCCAGCCCAGCGGCTTCGACATAAGCCTCCACCACATAGAAGCCTACGAGGGCGCCGGCGCCGCCGATTACAGCAACCAGGAACGAGTCATAGCCGAGACAACCCCCCTAGAGGCCGACCCCGAAGGCTGGTACAGCCTCCCCCGGGGCGCATACAAGGTCGTCTACAACGAGACCGTCAAGATGCCCCTCGACGTGGCCGCCATCGCCCGCACACGGTCCACCCTCCTCAGGAACGGAGCCGCCCTCGGCACCGCCGTCTGGGACCCCGGCTACCACGGCAAGAGCAGCTCCCTCCTCACAGTCCACAACCCCCACGGAATACGCCTCAAGAGAGACGCCCGCATAGCCCAGCTCATATTCTTCCACACCGGTGAAGTCGAGAAAGGCTACAGCGGCGCATACCAGAACGAACGCATCGAACCGTAGCTTACGCAACCTATTTAAACCGTCCACCGCTTCAAAAAAGGCAACGGTGCAACAGAGTTGTCAACCCTATTCAGGACAAGGCTAGCCAAGGAGTTCAGCGATAGGACCGCCAGGTTCCACACCAGCGTCGTCGAGGACCTCCGCATGTTCATGGAAGACGTGGACGGAACCATGGCCCACGACATTATGCTCCACGAGCAAGGCATACTGGACAGAGAGGATCTCGTCAAGATCCTCGCCGCCCTCCAGCAGGTCAAACAGGAGTGGATGGACGGAGACCTAGAGGTGGGGGCCGAGTACGAGGACATACACGAGTACATAGAGGCCCGCGTCATAGAGAAGATAGGCATAGAGGTGGGAGGCAAGATGCATACAGGCCGTAGCCGCAACGATCAGGTCATGGTGGACATGAAGATGGTCACCCGTAAGGAGCTCCTCGAGATCATGATCAATCTCCTCAACCTCGTCAAGACCATCTGCGACGTCGCCGACCAGCACACCGAGACCCCCATGGTCCTCTACACCCACGGCCAGCAAGCCCAGATAGGCAGCTACGGCCACTACCTCATGGCCTACGCAGACCAGTTCCTACGCGACTACCAGAGGATCAAGGAGTGCTACACCCGCGTCAACATGAACCCCCTCGGCGCCGCAGCCATCGGCGGAACCAACTACAGGATCAGCAGGATGAGAACCAGCGAACTCCTGGGCTTCGACAGCATCCAGGAGAACAGCGTCGACGCCACCAGCAGCCGAGACTGGGCGGTGGAGACCGCCAGCGTCCTGGCCATCCTCATGGGCAACATGAGCAGGCTCGCCGCCGACATAGTGACGTGGAGCGGCTCCGAGTTCAGGTACATAGAGCTCAGCGACGAGTACAGCAGCAGCAGCAGCATAATGCCCCAGAAGAAGAACCCCAGCACCATAGAGCTCGTCAGAGGCAAATCCGCCGAGGCATACGGCTGCCTCCAGGAGCTAATGACCATGGTGAAGGGCCTCCCCACAGGCTACTACCAGGACCTCCAGCAGACCAAGATACCGCTCTGGAGAGCCTTCGACACCGTCAAGACCAGCGTCGAGGTCCTCGACGGCGCCATGAAGACCATGAAGGTCAACAAGGACGCCATGCTGACCCAGACCAAGGGCAGCTTCATATACGCCGTACAGCTCGCCGAGGTCCTCGCCGAGGAAGAGCTCAGCTTCCGCGAAGCCTACAAGGTCACCGCCGAGGTGGTGAACGCCCTCATAGCCGACGGCCGAACCTTGGAGCAGCTCAAGCCCGACGACGTAAAGAAGGCGGCGAAGAAGCTGTTCGGCAAGGACGTCAAGGTGAGCAGCAGCATCGCCGAGAAGATCAGCGACCCCCTGAAGACGCTTAACAACCTCAGGAGCCCAGGGAGCCCCCACCCCGCCAACACCGGCATGATGGTGGAGAGCCGGCTGGAGCTCAGGGAGCGGTACTGGAAGGAGCTTGACTTCCTCAAGATCAAGCTGGTCATAGCCGGCGACAACCTGAAGAACGCCCTCCAGACCTACTCCTCCTAACCCCTTTTTCCCTATTCACCTAAACACTAACGGTTTACCTTTAAACCCGGGTAGCCTCCAATATCCTTGAAACGGTTTGAGGCGCCAGTGGGTAGTAGCAGGCATAGTACTGATAATCGGGGCATCCCTCCTCGTCGAGCTCTACCTCAACAGACTGTACCCGGAGACAGGGATCGAGATAACCCTCCCCGAATTCCAGATCGGGGAAGAACACGTGTACAAGTTCTACCGGGAGGGGCAGCTCGTGGGGGCCCACAGCTACGTCATCGCAGGCCGTGAGGGAGGCGGAGCGTCCGCCGAGTACACCATGATCTCCACGACGGACATCGCGTACGAGGGCAAGAACCTGCTGCTCCGGGGCGAGTACGTCTTCGACCACCTCTACAGGCCCCTGGGATACGCGTTGAACGCGACGGAGGAAGACAAAAATACCTGGTTCCGCGCCGCCTTCGACCAAGACGAGGTCGATGTCACCATATACTCCGACGGTGACGCCATGGAGCTTACCGAGCAGATAGCCGAGGGAACGCTGTTAGTCGAGAATCAGATGCC
>Ga0315533_1000740_pt1 | contig 26812 bp, 37 predicted proteins | sample SalMarSW160130MG_FD_203081 | JGI IMG/M metagenome (GOLD analysis project Ga0315533, IMG submission 203081) | Salt marsh sediment microbial communities from the Plum Island Ecosystem LTER, Massachusetts, United States - Salt Marsh Sediment SW1601-30 ... | reverse complement strand
ATCCGCTCTTCGGCGGTAAACTTGGTATAGCCTATATAGTGCTGGGCTTTGCACCAATAGGGGTGCTCAAAGTGTAACAAATAGACGTCTGCCATCGCCACCTCCTTTCACAGTATCGGGATACTGTTTAATTAGCTTAACTATATTTGATTCACCAAATTTTTCGTAGCTAAACAATCAAGGGCATATCCTGCACACCCACTAATAATTTGAAATTTCATTGTGACCTATAATATCGTAGTCATACTTCCTCCAAAAATTAATTGCATCTTTCATGCTGTATCCACTTACCCTCTCTGCTCCCCACTCTTTTATTCTACGCTCTGCCAGTTTTACTAAATCCCTGCCTGCACCTAGATTACGTGCCTGCTCAGTTATATAAATGTCTTTTATCCTTCCGACCTTATCGCCAATATAAATCTCATAGTATATACGACCAAAACCACTGTCATATTTCCTTTTTTGGAGTGTCTTTCCAGCAATCCGAGCATCATAGACTCGAATCTCGCCTGATACTGTCTTTTGTTTAGTTAAGCCAGCTTTAACTTCTAGCCCCTTTCCCTTAATATGATGAGTATAGGTACTGTTATCTGCTTTCTCATAAATATCAAAGACTAATCCTCCAATCGAGTATGATGATGTGTATAAAACCTTACCTTCTACCCATTCTTTCATCTTTACCTTCCTCTCCTTTATTATCAGGTGGCCATAGGGTATCGTGGAGTGCCCAACAAAACACGAAACAGCAAGCCCACCCCGTTGAGAATCCAATTAAAATGATACTCCAGTTCAATCTCTACCTCCTTCACTTTCCCGAGGCTTAAATTTTGGGTTTGAAAAAAGTGTGTGTATCTGTGATGCTTCCATTCGGTTAAGACTCACCAAGTAGCCGGAATCAGTTACAATGCGAACTCCTAAGTTTTGCTCTTTAGATATTGCGGTGAAGTTACCCTTGGCGATGATTCTTGATTTTCGTAAATCCACAACCTTCATATTCTACTAAGTTTCCTCCTTTCAGTTTCAATTTCCTCAAACCAGAGACCTGCGAAGACCGTCCATCTTTCAATAAATTCGTGTTGTGTATCAACTTGGAGAAAGATATTAGCCAAGTCGCGGCATGGGGAGTGTTTGCCGCCCTTATGGCTATGATAGAGTTGTTGTTCAATCAAGTATTTAATGTTCGGGGTACGGCCTTGCTCCCAGAGCCGGTGAAAATAAGCTAAAACCTCTGGTTTAAAAGCGCTGGTTATTATCGGTATTACGAGTTGCTTTAGGATACCCTGGACTCCCACCTCAATTAAAAGGTCTTGGTTCACCTTCATATAGGTGGGATTAGTGCTATTAGAGTAGGATTTTAGAAACCCGCGTGTTTTGAGTTCCTTTAGTCTTTCTGGCTTATTGGTAGCTTCCAGGATACCCCAGAGGAAGGGGCTGGCATTAAAAATGTACCTCTTTAGTTTTTCGTCTCTAAACTTTTCCAAATACGATAATTCCTCCTTTCATATAATCTAAATAACAGTTTATGGGAAATAGAGATAAATGTCAAGAGGGAAGGCGCTCCTTTTTGATATCCGGGTTGAGTACAGCCTTGAGCGCTACTTCCCCGGAGTCGGCACCGATAATCTCGGTTAAGCCCTCAGCGGTTCCACCGATGAAGTTCATCCGTATTACATGGGGCACAGTCGAGAGCGCGTCCTCAGCGTTCACCGCTGACACAGGATACGTACAGGTCACTTTTACCACATATTTGGGCACAGAAACCACCTCCTTTCTTTCTGGAATTGAGATACTGGCAGGGCTACATGAGGGACTGCTGCTCGCCCTGCTTCTGTTTTACCTGGTCTGACTTGAGGGCGGCACTGGGGATGTTATCTCGGACGTGCGCGATGCCGGCCTGGATACGCCCGACTGGAAACCACTGGCTGCCGCCGATTGCCCTGTCAATATCGCTGACGACACGGTTGAAGCCGTCGCTGATATACTGGGGAAGGCTGTCGATTTTAAGGGCTTCCCTGGCGACGTTACGGGCGCACTCCAATGGTTCGACGGCCTGGTTGAGAAAGTCCTCGACCATATCCGCCGCCTCGGTCACTTTCAAGGTATTCCATCTTATAGGCACAGCTTAGCCTCCTTTCTATTGTAGTATACTCCAGCCACAAAAAAGGGGGTTACAAGCTCCCGCATAGGGGAGCATAACCCCCTTAAAAAAACAAAAAAGGGCGAGTAATTAAACCCGCCCCTTTCTGCGTGGCTGTTTTGTGTGTTCAAGCGTTCAGACTTGATTTTATTATACGGCTACTGGTTGCTTTACCTTGTGCTTCTGCTTTGACTTGCCGTTGCTTCCCGCTTCGGTTGCCACTATAGGCTCGGCTTCCGCTTCGGTTGCTTCGGCTGCTTCCGCTTCCACTTCTGGCTCAGCTTCTGGCTCTGGCTCGGTTGCTTCCGCTTCCGCTTCTGCCTTGTCTTTAAGGATGCGGGAAACTTCGTCAACTTCAGCTTGAGAAACATCAGCATCGGTTTTGTGGCTGGTCAACATCGGCATTGTAACAAGCTGGTATCCGTCAACCTGAAAGAGGACTGGCGACACTGCGTCGGTGAGCTTCAAGTCCACCATGCCGTTACAGGCTCTCAAGGCGTCTGCCAGATACTTGCCGTCAAGCCTTACCATGTTTTGCTCACCATCTATGTCGGCAGGTATAACCGCTTGCCCCTTATCATCGGGGCTAGACAGTATCACCATACCGTCATTCGTGGTGAGGTCAATCGGGTAAGAGTTGCTATCGGCCAGCACCTTAAGCGAACTTACCGCTTTGACTGCCTCAACGGTGTCAAAGTGAATAGCGGTTTTTACCTCAGTCGGGATTAGCTTCTCATAATCGGGGAAAGTGCCATCGGCACTTATGAAGCTATACCGTATAGCTTCGGTGTCAATGATTAGCTTCACTCCGTCAAGGCTCTCTCCGCTTGCCTCAAAGCCCAGGTTGACACGGCGGGCTTTCCGCAGGGCGTTGGCTATTCCCCACAGGTCATCACGCATTATCAGAGCTTGCCCTTCACCATCAAAGTCTATGCTCTGGACTGCCAGCCTAAAGCCGTCAGCACTCACCAGTTTTAGTTTACCTTCACCAGCTTTGAAGAGGATACATTGTAGAACTGGTCGGTTGTCCTCTTTTGCGGTGAAGGGTAGCACCCTGTTAAGTGCTTCGGCAAGCTCCACAGTCCCCATGTTTGGCTTTACGGTGTTGTTAGGACTTACTCTAACATCGGCGTTGGTCATAGGGGTATTCTCGCCAATCCAAGCCATGTCCTCAAGGTAACTGGTATTGCTCCCGCAAATCACTTTCAGGCGTTTGCCAATGCCATGCGTCTCGCTATCGGCATTGTTAGCTGGTACTATCTTAACAACGTTTGAACCAGCTATCGCCTTCAAGTAACCAAGTAAGCCTTTACGCCCAATAGAAAAGTCCAGTAACATCAGCCTATCGGCTAAAGTTCTGGACAAGGCGTTTACCAGTGTAGCTTTATGAGCTACGAAGCCATTACCTGAACGCTTGCCCACAATATTCAGTTTTTCCAGTTTAGTCACCCCTTTTGGCTATCTGGCTAGTGGGCTACTGCCAGCTTCACCTAGTAGTAAGCTACCGTCTAGCTGAGATACTCTAGCCTAAACGGTGCTTCCACTATATATACTGTAATTCGGGGGTGTTTTGCGACATTAGAATAGGGCTTTTTTTTCAGCTTGCCTGTATCGCTCAAGATACTTCTGGTCATTTTTATCAAGTGGCTTGCCATCACGCTTTTTATAGGCTATCTCAACAAGTCGGGGTGGTAAGGCTTCAGTTAGCTTTTTAAGGTCATACCACCTGTCAGGCATATCCTCTACCCTGTCGCTGGCTACTGTGTCCAGTAGCTTCACCCTGTAGCCGTCAGGGTCAATAACCTCACCGTCAAGCCTTGCCACTGGTCTAATCGCCAGCCATGCACACCGCTTGCTATCGGTATGCCTCTTACAGCTTCGACAATGCGGTTCGACTGGCTTGCCGTTGACTATGCAAACTCTAGTCGCATAGGGGTTAAGGTTGCGGTAGTAGAGTGCAACCATCAAGCTGGCTATCCTGTAGGCTCTCAGTTCTGGCAGGGGCTTGCCGTCTCTAGCTTCCGCCCTCTCCAGCTCCAGCATGGTATCGTGTCTCCAGTCGTCTCTATCTTGAGCTGGTATTTTACTCTCGTATCGGTTAGTTACGTCATAGTAGCTTGCCCAAGCACCAGTTAAGCCTTCATAGTCGGGCTTTGTCTGGTCGGGCTTACGGCGGGGTCGGCTTTTCATAGAGCGTTTGCGCCCTGTCAACATAGTGCCTAACTCTTGCCTGGCAATTTCGGCTTGCCGTTTCGTGTTTTTAACGGCTTCCAGTTCCCCCTGGGAAAGTGCATTATTAGCTTGCCTTGACTTTAGTTTAGTCTCAATAATCGCCATCGCCATTACCTCACTTTCAGTCAGGCAAGCGTTCAGGTTCTAGGCTCGGTCATATTCAATTGTTAAGGTGCGAACAGGACTAAACAGTATCCTAGTACTGTTAGGTCTAGCCTCAATTCAAGCCTAGCATAGGCAATACCGGCTTGTCAAGTCCATGGGTAGGCGGTGCTGGCAGAGCCGGTGCTGGCATAAATCATTCATTATCTCGAATATGGCTATCGCCAGCGGAAATCCGATTTTGTGGGGAACTTTGCGGGGAACATTGTGGCGTAGTCACCGCCCGATACCGGCGGCGCCGGCGTAGGCATCCGGGTATAGGCAAAGGAAGGCGGCACAGTATTGAGGCTAAATGGGGGTGCTAATGCCGGCAGCGGTTAATGCTTACAACCTGGTGGACCGGTTAGAAAGGTTAGAAAGATTATCCGCTGCCGCGGGCCGATGTCAGCGTTTCTTTTGCCAGAGGGGAAGGTATGGGTGGATTGAGTAAACGACTTTGTCGATGCCGTGGGGGTCAGTGTCCAGTATTTCCGGGTGGCGGTAAACGCCGACCATGGCCACGCCGCCGAAAAAGCCTCCCATCGACTTCCGGCTCCAGCCAGAATAGTCCGCGATGAGAGCCGGGTCCAGATTGTTCTTCGGCAGGGCACCGGCTATGATTGTGGTTAGCGTGTGGCGAATACCGTGCCAGCCCCACCCGTGCTGGTGCTCAAGTCCCGCCTTGGTACATATTCGCTTAAACATCAGGGATAAGGAAGAGGGGTTATGGTCCTTTGGCCGGTAGTCAGCAAATATCGGTTTGAGAGCATCAGGAATAAGGTGCTTTACGATCCTGCCGTGTTTGGAGTGGTGAATGGTAAAAAATGTGTCGTCGAAGTCTCGTTTCTTAATGCGGGAAAGGTCTTCTCTTCGAACGATAAAGGTTGTGGCCACGGCCAGGTAGAACCTCTCGGCGGGGGAATACTTACCCCGGGCCTTTATCAGCTGCTCAATCTGCTCGGGTAAAAGGGGATGGGACTGCGCCTCATCTTCCGGGTATGGCGTATCATCCGCTTCAAAGGGCCAGGGCCAGTTGTTCGCTAGCGCCAGCTTCTTGACGTGGAAAAACTCCTTGCGCAGGGTGCGCTCGCTGATCCCCTCGCGGCGCCGGCGGATAAAGAACTGCCGGAAGTCACTGTCGGTCGGGACCTGGTTATTTATGAGCCCAGAGAGGAAGGAGTTGCCGGTGACCAAATAGCTGGATAGCGTACCCGGAGCTCGGAGCCGTGGTGATGAGAGCCGTTCGACCAATCTCTCCAGGGCAGGGTGTAGCTTGGTAGCAGTATTGTTGGCGGAAGCCAACGCCTTTCGCCGTGCATTTTTCCTGGTGGCCATTTTCAGTTGTCCTCCCGGAGCGAATTGTTGGCCGGAGCGGCGAGCGGCTTCTGTAGTTTCCTGCCCAGTTCATAGCCGGTGATAAGCATTTCTGTCATGGCGCCCATGGTCATCATGGCGGGGTCGAGGTTGTTCTTAGCCGCGACGAGAGCCAAGCCGGCCCACCTCTCCATGACAAAAGAGGTAATTGCCCGGCGGGTTCTGCCGTCAAGGTCTTCCGGCTGCGGTTCCGGCATCTGTTTCAGCAACTGGTATAAATCCCCATCCCTGTCGCTGGTATTCCTCATGTCAATCGAGGCAAGAACTCTTGCTTTATCCTTAGGTGTTAGCAGGTTGTCAGTCATTGTTCGCATTCTCCTTTCCGTTTACAGCCGTCCCTGCAGCTCGCCTTTTGTCACCTGCAGGCGGAGCCCCAGGGCGATACCATTTTTCAAAGCGTTAATTACCACCTGGTCAGTAGAGGATTTCCGCTGGGCGCCCATCTTCATCAGGGCCTCGGTGGCCAGTGAACAGTAGTGCCGGATTACCATGCTCTCATCCTCCTGGAGGGAGTCCACCAGGTTCAACCCTTCTTCCTGCCGGCATTTCATATCATCGAAGTCAATCATCGGGTTATCTCCTTTGAGGCGTCTGGGGGGTCATGCCCATCATTCTCATGAGAGCGTCTGTGGGCATGGTTGTCTTTTCCACCCGGGTGCAGCGGTCAAGCCCGCACTTGGCGCAGGTATCATAGTGACGCATGAGTACCTTAGTAGTGGGCAGAGACACCTTGCCAAAGTCTTGGATCGGGGTAAGCCGTTTCTCGAGGGAAACGAAGGTGCCCTCGGGGATAGAAGGCTCATTCTCGCAAGCCTGCCGGCAGACGGTATCACTGGATCCGCATTTGGGACACTTTGGGAACTCGATAGGGAACTCCATACAGTATTGACCTCCTTTATTAGCTACAGACTAGACAGTATGACTGTACTATGTTAGCATGTGAGGGCAGGACTTGTCAATAGACCCTGATGGTTGTATAATTCGGCTAAGGGAGCATAGAGGCTATGGACAGCGAGACGGTTTCAGTCGTAGCAGGGGCTGGTCAGCTCCATCTGTATAGCGAGCTTTTAGCAAATGTGCGTTATGACGGCAAGTACCACTCCGTTAAGGCGCTGGTGCAGCCGGATGACCCGACAGTGCGAGATATCGCCCGGGTGTTGGTGCAGGCGAAAGACTTCACCAAAGCAGCTCAGGAATTCGTTGATTCCTTCACTACGTACCAGAACGAGGTCGGGGATTACTGGACAACCCCCGCGGAGCTGCTGGCGGCCCAGGCCGGTGACTGCGACGATAAGGCTATTCTCCTTTGCTCAATCCTCAGAAACTACCTGCCCCCGGACCAGGTCTACTGTGCTTTCGGTCTTTGGGTACTTGATGGGGAAACAACTGGGCACATGTATGTTGTAACTGAGGGGGAAGACGGCGACGATCGTATCATTGAAGCCACGGCCGGTCCGGAGAGAAAGACTAGGGGGAAATACGTACTTCACGGCATGTTTAATGATAAGTATGCCTTTTCAACTGAGATAGGGATACGAGAGTTCGACTTGAAGACCGTTGAAGTTGAAGAATTGACGGCAAGGAGGTAAGCGATGGCGACCAAGTCAAGAGCTAGGCAGGTTAAGCGAGCATTGCGAAATGCCGATGACATCATCCATTTATTCACAGGGAAGCGGTTGAAGAACATCGTGGGAACGGGGATAAATATCTTTGGGGAAGAGCTGGCCAGAAAAGCGGCCGGCGTATTCACCGGACCGGAAGAACCGGAGCTGCCGCTGGACAGCCCCTATACCATACTGGGGGTGCACCCGGAGGCCATGGATGTGGTGGTCAAGGGGGCTTATCGCGCTTTAGCAAGAGAATACCATCCAGACACTGGTACCAAGCCGAACACTGTCAAGTTCCAGGCGGCCACGGAAGCCTATAATGCCATCCTCGCCGAGCGCCAGCTGCGCAAGGATCAGGAATGTGCGGGCAAGAGCTAAGAAAACGCCTGCATGCCGTTGACCCCAACCTTAATATCGCCCCTGGGGGACATCACTGGAAGTCAAAACAAGGCGCTGATAATTGGGAGAAGGCCGCCGGCATCATTTGTTCGAGCTGCGGTCGCGAGGTTTTCAGGTCAAGGGATGGACTTTGTATGCCGTGCTGGGAGCAGGTTCACGAGATTGAGGTTCGGGACGGCACCGGAATAACGAACTGGCTGCCGATGGACATCATCAAGCAGATAACGCACCAAGCCAAGAAGGATGAGTAACCGGAGACTCAAAAGAATATCAATACGGAGAAGCGAGAAGGGGAGTGGGTTTTAACCACCCCCCTTCTTTTTGTCGAGTAGATGAAAGCCGACGTGCTTTTACCGCAGGCAGGAACGCATGATCGAATTGCGCTCGAGGCGATTGGCTACGCCTTTGGTCTGAGCAGCACATTTGGAGAACTTCATCTTCTGCTCTGGGCTGCCGGCTCCAGGAGCACTAGGCGAGCGCATAAACACCGTGAGGTGTTTCTTTGCCGCTACTGCCTGGATCTGACCAACGGGCGGGGCCATTCCGGGATTTACTCTCTTCCAATTTGCTGGCATTTGGTCATCCCTCCTTCTTTAAGATTTTTATTACCCCTCGACCTGGGGCAGTTCATCGGCCTCTGCAGTGGCCGGTAAAACCTCTTTGAGTCCTTCGAAAAAGTCCTTAGAATCGATGTGAGCCACTATCTTATTCCTGTCCGTCATGATTAGAACGATTGGTGCCAGGGGCAGTTCGTTTGTGATGAACACTTCCTGGAATTCCTCATCCTGGTCTAAATTTACTATCTTTGCTTCGCCGTTGTCAAGTTCTCTCCAAAAATCCTTCTTGAACTTCTTCTCGGCTTCATCGCAAATGGAACAATCATCGCTGGACAGTAAGACAAGTTTCATCTATGCGGCCTCCTGAACCAATTCCTCTACTTCTGCCGGCACAGTCTCCCTGGGGGGAAATAGTGCTTTGGGGTCAAGAGTTCCCATCAGTTCTTTGCGCAGGTCCCGGGCTTCGGTGCCAAAGGCAGGAATAACGTCATCATATTTACCTGAGCTGACGTTCTCGATGGTGGATATCGGTCCTAGCCGGCGGACCCAGTCGAGTATCCGGTAGTAGATATCCGGATTATCGACCATGCCGATGGTCTCTTCCGCCAGGGCTTCAAGCTCGAGCAGGTGCTTTGACTGTCCACAGTCACAAACCTTGCCATTGATACGGAACTTCTGGACGCAGTGGCGCTGTAGCATGAGAAGGTTCTTGCCTATCTCTCGGTTCTGGTAATCCACCGTTTCCTTGGTGGAGACAGTGGAGGTAACCGAAGGATTGGCTTCCAGGCGCACCTTTGTTCTGATATTGCCCATGTTGGCAGGATGGGTATCCTCGGCGGTTTCTTCCGGAAGGTCCGGCATCCGTTCGGGTTCCGCCCCTTCGGGCTTCGAGTGAGCTTCTCCAAGTATTTTTACCAGATCCTGTAAACGCTCTTTTTCATCAGAGCGCCTCACCAGCAAACGCTCAAGGGGGATTTTATCAACCGCCTGTGCTACAAGAGCTAGCCACTTCATATCAAAGCCTCTTACCTATATTAGATTTATTACCGCGGGTTGTCAAGTCTTTACCATAATAAAAGCTCAAAATTGTTGACAAAAGCGTTTGCATACGCCTATAATCCAGATTAAAGGAGGTGTGCTATGGCAAGTAAGGAACAAATCTTTGGCATCATGGCGGGGGCCAGCGGCCCCATGAGCAGGGTTCAGCTGGAAGAGAAGGTCGGTGAGAGCTACCGCCGCTTCCAGACACAGCTTGACCGGTGGGTTAAGCAGGGGTTAATCGAGGACGCCGGAGACCACAGCTATATACTGACCGACAAGGGGAGGGAGGAATCCTTGCAGGAGGAAATTGATAACATTCCTGAGGGTGAGTTTGCAGAGACCGGCGAGGGTAAAAAAGAGGAGACCCAGGCCACAGCCGGCACGACGGAGTATCAGCAGTTCCTTCGGCTCGGGAAGTATATCGGAGTAGTGCCCATGAGCCTGATTAAGGTTACTACCGACCACATCTGGAACGGTGGCGATTATCAGGACCTGAAATGGGTAGCTTCGGGATTACAGCAGATGGGTATTCAGCGCGACTTGGCTAACCGCTGGCTTGCATCCTGGGGCTCTCATCTGAAGCAGCCCTTGCCAGCAGAATTGCCAACGTATTTCAGTAACCCTGAGGCAAAAAAGGGAGAGGGTCTTGAAGCAGATAGAAAGAAGGGGACCGGGAATAGAGCCTATATAATCGATAGCAATGACTCACCACTATGGGTTGGTGAAGGTATGGGGAACCTCGATTACCAGGATGCGGTGGATATAAGCAAGCTCAGGGCAGCGGGGAGGGCAGTCCGCTCCGATGGGCATAGAGACGGATCGGGGGATAGCCTGGCCGCAAAGGCAGTTGAGAAAGTTATCGGCGACATGAATCGGGAACCAGCTCCTCCCGGGGATGAAACGGAAAAGATGATCGCTCAATTTAAGGCACTCAAGGAGCTACTGGGAGAGGGGAAGCCGGAATCAGGGAACGACATCGAAAAGACGATTGCCATAATGAAAACCATGAAAGAGTTGTTTCCGGAGAATAAACCACAGCTTCCCACTGCCTCTCCGCAGAGGCAGATGTTGTACGATAAAAGAACGGGTGAAGTAACGGAAGTGGCTCCAGGGCAGCCGGTTATTATCATGCGCGAGAATGCAGCGGTTTCTCAGGCGACTCCCATCCAGGTAAAGGACAAGGATGGCAACCCGATGGTACTGGATCTCAGCACATATATCCGGTTGGAGGAGCACAAGGAGAAACAGCGGAGAGATGAGGATAGCCACCAGGTCAAGATGGACATTGCCAAGACCTTCAAGGATGCTCTGAACAGGGCCGGCAAAGCCCTGGCCAACATGGGAGAGGGGGAAGAGTAGATGGCGATCAAAAAGAGTCTCGGTAAGTTCGGCAGCCGCTTCGCCTTCGAGTTTTTCCTTGAAACCATGCACGACTCCATAATTCAGGGGTTAAAAAAGTACCTGAATACCATAAAGGCCGAGGATATCCCTGCCATGGTCCACGATGGTAGATTTCCCGATCTGGCACATCTAGATTTATCGGCTATCGGGGATAATGTTGAGCACATTGAAAAGATATCTCTTGTGCGCCTGGTGGAATTCATTGCCGAGGCACGGCCTGACCTGGCGACGGCGATTATGAGTCTGGGGGATACCGGCGCCGAATACTTGGTAAAATTGCGTCGGCATATGCTCGGGTCGCTAAAGCGCACGGAGTTCAAGCCCGATGAGAACGTGGTGCTGGCTCATTGCGACAAGTGTGATAAGAAGTGGCCGGTCAAGAAAGACGAAGCTGAGTCCGTTACCAAGTGCCCGTTCTGCGGTGCAGGGGAAGATGAGCCGGAGAAGCCTCCGGAAGAGGAATAACGTTCAAGTCTTGACAATTGCTCTAAAAACGTTACATAATTACAGCAAATGGAAGAAGAAGGTTATGTTCGGCCGGAGCAGTTTCTATTCAGTGTAGTAAGTAGCGTTCTGCTAGGTATGATTATGAATGCTGCCACCCAGCCGCGGCAGACCGAAGGGAGGCAGACAATGGTACATCCACACGGAGAGCACGATTGTTATTGCCCTGTATGCGGGTATCAGGAAACTGTGGATGAAGGGGTTATGTGCAGTGGCCGGAAATGCCCTGTATGCGGGCAATGGATGAGAGCGGTTGATATTGGAGAGAGGCGTTTAATAACCACTGAGAGTCCTGACATCCCTATAGCTCCGATGGAGATTGTTGGTCGAACTCAAGATGAACTCGCGTCAGGACTCGAAATGATGGAGTCCAGCATCAACTATGGGGATAAGGCCCGGGTGACACTCTGCACCGAGGCTTTACCGGATGAAGCGCAGATCGCTGAAATGTACCTGGGGATGTTATCCACCGGCCACCATGTATCTTATCCTACCGCTGCCGTGGTTGATGGAATCCCGACCACCGAGTTCGTTATCAGGAAGGGGTCCCCCTTCTGGCCGCTCATTATTCCCCTGATCGTTCCGGTGCTTACCGTGGGGCTGGTGGCCTTCGGTATTACCAAGATAGAAACCATTACCAAGGCGCTGGTGCCGATTATCTTGATTTCAATCGGTGGTCTGATTGTTCTTGCCGCGGTGCTATCCAAGCCAGCCACCAAGTATATCGAGCGGGGTGGGAAGGTTCCTTACCTGCCGTCAACCAAGAATCCCAGTGAGTTAGAACAGAAGGTAAAAGGCCTTTGGGACAAGGCGTGTGAGTGGGACAAGATCCCATTAGACTCGAAGTTCGTGGTGTTCTCCGACGATAATCCATACCTGAAGGAATACAATGAGGCAGTTAAGCAACTTCTCCGGTTTGCTCAGTTCAAGACTGGGGAGTGGAAGCCTGCTGTCACTAAATCAAAAAAACCACTGGCCGTCAGGTAGGGGAAGAGCACTATCTGGCGGCTAATGATATTCAGGAATCCCGCATCAAGCATGATCTGGCCAAGAGCATCAGGGAAGAAGGGGAGGCGGCTCTCAATTATCGGGAGAGGGGGAAATATGCTGCCGGGGCCGGTGACAAAGGAACCTCTCAACTCTACGAGCAGATTGCAGGGGAAGAGGATGTTCACAAGCAGGAGTTCCAGGAACGTGGCCAGAAGCTAGGTAAACAGTATTCTACTACTGGTGAAAATACCCCCCAAACAAAGGAGGAGTACTGGGTCAAGATAACCAAGCGCGGTGCCAGTTCCTTCTCCGAAGGCTCTCTTATCAGGTGGGAGGAGTTCAAGGAAGATGATCGAAGGGTAAGGGAGCGTGGGGAGGAACCGGCCTCGGTCGAGATTGTCAAGGAGCCACACCCGGGCAATGGAGATGGTAGCAAGGAAGTTCCTGCTACTATCCAAGGTGAGCCGATTCCCGAGAAATACCGCCCGCTGATACCCCTGATCGATGAGCCGCTGCCGCCTGGGAGCGACTACCTGGTGCCGGCCATTGTCCCCGAGGAAGGAGAACGGAAGATTGACGCCGTGCTCCGGCAACTGAAGGACGGCGTCGAGGGTATTCAGAATAGTGAACAGTTCCGGTTATTCCTTGAAACTATGGCCAAGTTCCACGAGTACTCGTTGGGTAATCAGATCCTGATTGCCTTGCAGAAGCCGGATGCCACCCGGGTAGCCGGTTTCAATACCTGGAAAAACCTCGGCCGCTGGGTCAAGAAAGGTGCTACTGGCATCGCTATTCTGGCGCCGGTAATGCCTCCCAAGCCGAAGAAGGAAGAAAGGGAAGGCGAGGAGGAAGATCTCCCTCTGTCGCCGGTGTACTTCAAAGTCGTGCACGTCTTTGATGTCAGCCAGACCGAGGGCAAGCCGCTTCCCGAGTTTGAAGTACCAAGCCTCACCGGCGAAGCCAATGAGGAGCTATTTACAAAGGCGTTGACACTGGCAAAGGCGCAGGGGATAGAGGTGAGCTTCGAAGAGATGCTCCATCAGGACCCGTCCGTCAAGGGCTTTTTCTCAGGGAAAAAGATTTGGGTTAAGGGTGATGAACCCCGGGCCCAGCAGCTCAAGACCCTGCTTCATGAAATGGCTCATTACTACTCCGAGGGTGTATTTCGTATTCCTAGGCGAGACGCGGAAACGATCGCCGAGAGTGCTGCTTTTGCCGTGGGCGCCCACTTTGGCTTTGATAGCGGCGTCAGGTCATTCCCCTACGTTGCCATCTGGTCTCAGGATCCGAAAGTGCTCAAGGCCAATCTTAGCTCTGTCCGGAAGGTGACCAGCGTTATGCTCGAGGGGCTGGAAGGAAGCAAAGTGGAGGAAGGTAAGCTATTGCCGGCGCTGCGACCCTATGACCCCCACGAGTTTGCCGAGTATGTCCTCCGCTACAACCGGTTCAGTGACGCGGAGGTTCCGATCTACAGCGGCTTGGCTGGCAAGGCGCCGCTGAGGGTACCCGACCACGTCTGGCGAGAGGTTATCGAAGGGACCGAGGGTGAGTTTGTCAAGCAGGGAGAGATCAACGTCTTCCATATCCCGGAGAAAGAGCGACCTACCTATATGTATGCGCCTCCATTCGGCGGGTTTGGCAAGGCTGTTCTCCCGGAATGGATACCGCCTGATGTTCAGGAGCTGCTGACCACCGGCATAGGTAGCCTCGAAGCAAAATACAAGCTGCCTTCCTCGAAAGAAGCGGATCGGACACAAGCCCAGTCCAATAGACTGGTGGATCTGGTCATCAAGGCCGAATCAGGTGCCAGGGATGTCAATCCTCAGCTCTCTGACCCGATTTGGAATGTCTATAAGCATCTTTACAACCTGATGAGGGATGATGAGGCGGCTCAGTATCGCAGGTTAAGGAAAGAGCCGGATACTGGTCGGCTCATGCCTCAAACGGAATCCAAGGGCACTTGCTACCAGGATGCCTGGCGTTTCCTTCTTAAAGAAAAGGAAGGGCACCTGGTGCATGGCACTGTCTGGAATGGCGACAAGAGGATCGGGCATGCCTGGGTTGAGACGGATACCGGTTACATCTGGGAGCCGGAAACCAAGAAGTTCTACACCAAGATTGGGTTCGATAATGTCGCAGCTCCGGTTGCACAGTATAGATATACTGTCACCGAGGCCTCTGTCATGGTGGCTCGTACCAAAAACTTCGGTCCGTGGAGCGACAAGGAAGTAGTTGATTATTTGAAGAAGAAATCCCCGGCGGTCATTCCCACGAAGCCTTCGCCCCCCAGCCCCAGAGAAGAGATAGAGTTTATTTCTGATACTCCGGAGCTGATACCCTTTACCATTGACGATATCGGGTATCGCGACAAACTGGATAATGCCTTTGAGATGGCAATCGCCAAAGTACAAGGGGGCTAGATGTCTAAAGCTGCCGATTATTGGAATCTTCACCTCGAGCATAATGCTTTGCGGTCTCCCCCACATGGGAAAGGGCCGGATACCGATGCTGGGGCGTTCTTAGCTTGGCATCTTGAAGCCGCCGGTGATATCATCAGAGAAACATCCAAGGGTCAGTATGCCGATTCAAATTATATCTTCGAGAAATTTAACCGGCTCAAGAATCACCTTACCAGTAGAGATTGGAGTGATCCGCTTAGTCATAGGGAGATTGAAGCCTTACGAAAGATCAGGGAAGATATTGAGGAACTGCCAGCAGATACCGAGTTACTGGAGAAATTGAAAATAGTACTTCTGGCGATAGCCGATCGTAACCCTAAGCTCGTTGAGAGTAATCTTGACGAGCTTCGTCGTCTTTTGAAGGAACCTGCAGTCGCCTCTACTCATCCCCTTGTCCTCGAGCGTTTTCCCTATCCCTCTCCGGAGCAGATGGAGCTTGGGGGAGATATTGGCAAGATAAAGATTGAGATTCCGCCTCCCCGCGGTAGTGGGGAGAGTGTATTAAAAAAGAAGCTGAAAGCCAAAGCTGAAGCGTCCAGCCTTACCCCTCGAAATATCACCATGGGCGACTATAAAGAGTACTGGGAACCTTATGGCTGGAAGCTCTTGGCTATCGGTCCCACGTCGACATGGAGGCAGGACTGGGGGATGTGGGAAGCCATCCGGGATATTGTTCAGAATGCCCTGGATGAAACCGAGTCGTACCAGTGGGGGTATGATGATAAAGGTCTGTGGATAGCCGACAAAGGACGCGGTGTCTCGGTCGTCGACTTTCTCCTGGGCCCGCCGAAGCTCAAGCCGGAGTATGCTCGCGGCCGCTATGGGGAGGGTATGAAGATATCCACACTGGTGCTGGTCCGCAGCGGTTATCCGGTACACATTACCACCGTGGGGAAGGAAATTTGGATTGTCTTCCTCGAGTTGGAAATTGATGGCGTCATGAGCCAGCAACTGAATGCCCTCTATAAAGCTGATGGCTCCAGCCGCGGCACTAAGTTTCATATCATCGGTTACAATGGTACCGCTTATGCAGATAGGTTTGCCGTCAATATTCCAGAAGAAGATATTCTCTGGAAGGGTCCCAGCCTGATTACGCAACCGAAACAGCGTTACAATATGCTTTATCCCTCCCACTTCCCGGTACAGGAGCCCGAAGGCTGGCATGATAAGGGCGCCGGCGCCGGCCGCATCTTTGCCCGGGATATCTACATGCGTGACATTGGGAGTCCTTACTCTTACAACCTTTGGAGCTTCAACCTCGCGCCTGACCGGTATGCCCCGGTATCGGAGGGCGAGGTCTGGATAGATATCGGCCGGCTCTGGGCCACGGTAAGCGATGTCAGCCTGCTCGAGAACTTTCTCCGGATGGTTAAAGATCCTCCGGATATCGCCAGCGAGGAAAGCCGCAATATCAACATGGGCTGGGAGATGGGGGATAACCCCGTTTCCGGCAATACATATAGTTCACTTGTCAGCAATAACGCCGAAGCCTGGAGGAAGGCCTGGAATAATCTCTTCGGTGAGGATACGGTCATTCGCACCAGCGAGAGGCTTGATAATGTCATCCAGCATCTGGGTTACAAGTCTGTTAGTGTGGCCTGGGGAGTCCGGGATCTCTTGGGCCAGGTGATAAAGACGGATAAGGTCATCAAGGATGTTTCCCAGGAAAAGTTGCGGGAGACTGAGATTGTGCCGGATGAGCAGCTGGACTCTCGTCAACTGGCGCACCTAAAACTGGCCAGGGCCATTACTGAGAGGATATTCACTCTTGGCTCATTGTCCGGTGGTGTGCATGCTGCAATTATCCCTCCGGCCAGTGACCGTGTCAGGACTGCCGGCATGTATGGTACGACCAGCAATGCTATCTATATATCTCTGGAGATGCTTTACAAAGGACGGGATACCGTCGATACCCTGATTCATGAACTGGCTCATCACCGGCAGTGGCAGCAGACTGGGGAAGCCGAAGACCTTACCGAGAGTCATGCCGAGGCTATGACCAGCATCGCCGCCGGCGTAATCGAGCGGCTTTCGAAGGGAGAGTTCAACGAGTATCTCAAAGAGGTGACCTGGTAGAGGCTGAGTGAACAGTATTGACATACTGGTGAGATGGTGCTATATAATGAAGGTAACATGGTTGAGACGACAGAGCTAAAGCAAAAGACCGACTGGCTGGTACCGACCGCCGTTGTCCTCGGAGGCGCCGGCATTGCCGCGGGGCTCTATTTCTACATGAAAAAGCCACCCGGGGTAGACCCCGGAGGATCGTTTGATGTTACCTTTAATTTTGATTACCTCGGAGACGGTGGCATTTATGTTCTTCAAGTCCATCTTGGCAAACTCTACGTTGGCGGCATCTTTGACCATGTCGAGGGGCTTGGCTGGTCGAAACAGGTCAACCTGAGCGGACCGGATTCATATGAGTTCAAGCTCAATTGTATTCTACCGATGGCAACTGACCCCAAGACCTATGACGGCGAGGCCGGCATCAGAGCGGTTGGGCCCTGGGACCCGCCTTACGACTACATCGCCGGGCCGGTTTATAAAAACGGAGCTGTCGAGGTGAGGAAGTAAATGGAGCAGCAGCCGGTTGCAGTCAATATAATAAGGAAGGCCGGAGCCGGTGTCTATACGGAGATTACGGCGGTTGAGGCCCCTGCGTCGGCGTCTGCCGGTAGCCTGGTGCAGGTCAGAGTCACCATCAAGAATAAAACAGCGTCGACCATCGGCATCATGGTCGGCGGCGCCCTCGAGTACGGAGTGTCTCCGTGGCCGACGATTTCCTTTCCTAACTACTGGGCCAACTTCCCGGCCGGGCAATCCTATTATTTCGATGGAACCTTCACCATGCCGGCCTATGCCGTCGTCATCCATGCCTACAGCTACTACTATGGGGCGGATAGCGCCTGGCACTTTGATGACGAGAGGACAAAGAGCGTGGGCTTGAGCCAGGTGGAGGATGCACAATTTCAAAGCCTGAGCGTCAGCTACGCTAAGGTCTAAGGAGGCCAAATGATACAGTTGCAATATGGAGATAAGCTACGGTTCACCTGCTCCTTTCAGCACAAGGGAGCTGCCTATACCGGCGCCAAGCTGCATGCCGCCATCGGAAATAAGGGCGCTTTCGGATTCGACGAAATACTAAACAATGAGACGACTGTTACCGGTATCGTCTACGATGCTACATGGCAAACGTACACGGTGACCATCGATGTTACGATTACGACAGGCATTTCTGGTGGAGCTTATGACACGATGGTCAAGCTCATGAGCATCCCGGGCAGCGACATCTACTGGTACGGCACGCTGGATGACATCGTTATCGTCGGAGCAGCGGAGTTCCAAGGTTTAAGTGTTTCTTACGCGAAAGTTTGAAAACTACTTGACAAATAGCCTGTAATAGTTTTAAAGTTAAGAACAACTAAAGAGAGGGACGAGCACTCTTGAGGCTTGAAAAAGTCTGGGGAGCTCGTCCCTCTCCTTTTTTCAGCCCGGGGTGTTCGTCTCAACCGCATAAGTCGAATGCGGAAGTCTAGCAATAGGAGGGAAACATGATTAGGATTCAGGACTTTGGGGAAGTTGCCTACGGTGGTGCCGTGACTCTCACCAGCTGGTGGGACAACAAGCGCATCGAAGAGGGCAAAATCGGCACGAAGGATGTCTTCAAGAAGGCATCATTCTACACCTATCTGGGTGTAGGCCTCGTCGCCACGCTCATGAGCGTATTCGGCTGGATGCGGCGCTATGAAGTCTGGACGGAGAAGGTCTCCACCGGCTTCCTGTACGACCTGCCGAGGTTCGCCTATGACATGAGCAAAACCCTGAGTTCCGCAGGCAGGGCCAGGACATCCGAATCGGCTGCCGTTAGGGAAGCCCAGAGGATACTCCAGCAGCGGTCCACTGCCCGGCAGATAACCGAAGGGCAGAGCACTCAGCGGAGCTACCAGCCCGAGTTCAACAAAACTATGGCCTGGTAAAACAGTAAAAGAAGCGTTCCAAATAAAATATAGCTCAGAAGGAGGTATACACTAATGAGCAGCAGAACGTACATTATACCCGTAGGGGCAATGACCCTAACCGACCAAAAAGACTACCGGATGAATGCCATCTCCGCCGCCATCGAGCGGGCGTCCCAGAAGAAAATCGGCAATATCGCCGATGAGATTCCGGGGTATTCGGTGTTGTCAAGTAGAGAACAGCGCATCGATTCTATCACCAACTGGCTGAAGCAGGGCAACACCCCTGCATCAATCGACGTCCGCGAGCCGCAGCCACTTCTGGACTTCGGCTGCACGGTGGATGACTGGCAGACTCCGGCCCTGGCCGCAATCAACACCTTCTACACCATCTTCAATGGTGTGGTTGCTCCGGCACTCAATGCTGTGCGCATCGCTGTCTGGTATGGCGTTGCGGTAGAAACGGCTGGTTTCCCGGTGTCAAGGCTAAGCTGGCGCACCGGAGGCGCTGCCGGCAACATCATCGCCGAGTTCGACCTGGAGCAACTCATTAACCGACTGGAGTCGATAGGCTTCTTCTCCGAGCCGGTCATATTCGACCCGACCCTGCCGTACTCGGGCACTGTAAGAGCCCGGGCCATCACGGGGCTTTTGTGTCGGGTGCAGCCGATGGGTTTCATCGTTGAACCCGCCGGTACAACCAACGCTTAAAAAATAACTGGCATGGTGAGCCAAGGAACATAATCACCAATACTCATTATGGAGGTAGGAGGTAAAAAATGAGTTTCAATGATCAACTTGATCAAATCTATCTAAGGCAAGAAAGAACAGTCCGAAGAATCGGGCGAGCGGTCGGCGTCGGCGGTGACTGGTCACCCGCGGCCAATTTTAACATCTTCCAGATCACCGGTGGCCCCATAAGGATCACTGGTATGTTCGGCCATGTAACCGCCCTATTCGCAGGGAACGCTACCCCCCTGATTGAGCACACCCCAACTGGTGGTTTGAACAGTCCTCTCTGCGTTATCGCTGGCGCGGCTGCTTATGCCCTGAACACGCTTCTGGTCTGGGACGGTTCGCTGACAGGAGTGTCAGGTGTGCTGCGTGCAAGTACTGGTGTGGGCCACAGCCAGCCTTCCGACAGTGTCGGCACACCCGCTACCGCCGAAACGTGGGCTGGTGGTGGTATCGAGATCATACCGGGCATCATCAGAATCACGAATGGTGGTGCTGCTGATGCTACAGGAGGGGTTGATTGGTACCTATCGTACATACCGTTGACCCCAGAATCCAACGTAGTCGTAATTCCGTAACTCGTAAAAGGCTCGAGCAGGGGGAACTAATTCCTCCCCCTGCTCGATACAATTGAATATTGTACGCTGGGCTTAAAAAGCCATAGCGTCTCTGAGAAAAATCGAAGTAAGGAGAATGCTATGTCAGAAGTTGGAAACATTTTTGACAACGGTCCACTATCCTTAATTGCAAGGATTAAGGATACCATCTCCGTCTACACGGCCAAGAAATGGGGTCATTACCAGGTCGCCTATGCTGAGCCTTGGCCACGGTCCAGCCCCCTGAGGGTTGACATGGTTGCTCTCGCCGGTGCAGTCGCTATTGCCGCCAATGGCAATATCACCAAGCGGCTCGTTCCCATTCTGCAGGTCACCGATGGAGAAATGCTCTGTGTTCGGTTTGAACCCTTGGACGATGTCGAAGGGGTGGTCTGGGAGCAGTCCGGCACCGGCAGGTTTAACTCGCGCAACAATCATGCCCGGGTAGACATGGCCAGTGGTCTGCGCGATCCATACCTGGCGAGTACCACCTTCTTCATTATGGGTAAAAACAGGGATATGAACCTGGAAGTGCAGAACCCCAACCCGATAGCCCTTCCCCAAGCTAGGTTCCAGTTCCGTGGATACCGCTATGTGGTTGAAGAGATATCTCCCGACCTGAGTTCGGTTGTCGATCAGAATGGGCAGCCCGACAAAATGAAACAGGAAGATATCATCAGGCAGCTGGCGGCCGGGGACAAAGCCACCGTAGCGCAATTCATTGGTCCGACAACCTGGTTGCCGGCCGAGGGTAGATAAAGGAGGTTATGTAGATGAGTTATCTAATTACTCAAGGCAGATACACCGGCATGACTGCCAAAGCCAATAACCGTAGCGGCGCAGCCGGCGTGGCTGACGGGCCAGGCATAGTCACCACAAGCGCAGTGGGGGCGGACCTGATACACCAAATCCCTGTAGGGCGCTCCTTCTATGTCACCAAGCTCATGTGGTATCACGCTCTTGCCGGTAATGTTCTTCTGACATTTGGCACCCTTTCCAATGCCGGAGTGCCGGCCATGGTGCAGATGTTCCCGGTGCAGGTGGCAATTCCTAATCTTGTCGGAGGAAGGATTGAGGAAGAGCTGCCAGGGGTGGAATTCATGCTGAACTCCGTGCTCCTAGTCGGCTGGAATGGCAACCTCATTGTCACGGCTACTCTGGCAGGCGTCATAGTAGCTGGGGTACAGATCTCCGCAGAATTAGCCGAGAAGTGATAATCCAGGAGGTGAGTCATGGCTGACGAATTAGCGAAGGCACTGGCCGATGCTAAAAAGAAGATGTTCGGTAATCTCCAGCCCTCCGGCGGCAAAACCGTTGTGCTGGTCAAAGGTGACGCTAACTTTAGATCGCCGGACAAGAATGTTGAGATAAGGAAGGTTAGTTAGTGTCCACCAAGGTGATAGGTCCTAAAGAAGTCACGGGCTTTATAATTATAATTACGGCTCTATCAGCACTTGGGGGATGGATGCTAGCCAGGAAAAGGTAGGTAATATTATGATTCCAGAGATAATAAACTATCTATTAACCTTAACCTACCCCGATAGCGACCCCAGGCGTCTCCAGCCTATTTGTTACATGGGTGCCTACCAATTGATAATTCCGGTGTTCCCAGCCGGGCAAACCATGAATCTGGTAGGCGGCCCTCTCCATGGTGTCTATGCATGGCTGGACTACAACCTGCAATTCGGTTCTGATATGGTACCCAATGTATTTGCTGCTACCGGTACTCAGTATGGCAGTACCACTTATAGTGGTGTGCTCACGCAGCGATTTCTGAATGAATCGCATCTGCATTTTGTACTGGTTACCGACCAAGAGCCATCCACCGCATCCATAAGCAATATCAGCCCTTTGGCTCAAAGGTATGATGCCTATGGTGAATACCTTGTAATAAGTTCGCCCCAAGACATGGAAGTAATCAGCGATGCCTTACGGCGCCTACATACATCTCAAGAGTCCGAGAGGCTGCTACAGCAAGCCGATTACCTCCTTGGAATAATGAGTGGTCAACCAAGTGAACCTCGGCCACCCGTAGGAGGTAACTGATGGCTGTATTGATACAGGCACCTTCGATTATATTACCGATTGTAGCAGCGCTTGGCATAGAGACTGAAGTGGTTGCTGATCTAGTGGAGCATACTTCCATCGAGTTTCCCGTAGAGTACCTGCAGGAGAAAGAGATCCACATCGTTGCCACCGAAGTGGTGGCCTTTGGAGTCCCTGGTGGTCTCCAATGCTGGGTTGAGCTCTCGCCGATTCCAACAGTTAATAATCTCATGTGGCCGGCACCATTGCCGGCAGCGGCTGCTTACTGGGCAGCCATTGGGGGCGGAGGTGGCGCTATAGCACCGATAGCGCCTCTGGTTGAGGTGGGCACGGGTGTAACCGGTACGGTACACAGTATTCTGATACCGTGGGCGATACACTCTGCCTGGGCTCGACTGGTGATACAGACACCAGTCTCAGCCACACCGGCTACCGCCTTCTGGATCGTTCAGGCCATATTCAGTGGGGCTAGCAAGTGAGGAATATAAATGAAGAAGGCGGCAACTATAGGCATTTTAGCCGGCGTGGGAGTTCTAGCCGGTAGTGTCCTTCTGGCTACACGGGCAAAAGCTGCTCCTGAAGATCCAGAAACGCCCGGTCTAATCCCCACCGTCGATGACATTCTGGCATCCCGGACCATAGGGGAGCTGGAGATATGGTATATGTATATCGGCCAGTTCTACATCACCGGGCAGATTAACCTTGAAACGTACGAAAGCCTCTACCAGGCTTATGTTACCAGATTCTACGAGCTGACAGGAGCTAGCCAATGAAAGTTAGTACAAGTGGGCTAAGGCAAGACTCGCCTTCCCGGCCTCTGCTTCAGGCGCTGATATCTTATCAGGGAATAACTGATGGCGCTGGTGCTGCTTCCGGTCTGACCATCGTATGCGGTGACCTAGTAAATGAACCTTCTTATGACGGGTTGCTTCTAAAGATGAGGTCTGGAGCAGCCGCCGGCCAAGTCAAACCGATATACGTCCAGGCTGGTAATACCCTCACCTTCGCCACACCCTGGACAAATGCCGCTGGCGCAGTGGCCCAGATAACCGCTGGCACATTATTTGATATCCTGTCAATAAGCGCCGGCAGTAGCGGGCCTGGGCCGTCTCCTACTGAAGGGCTTTCCTATTACGGTGTGGTAGATGACGTTCCGGGAGCCAACCAGTTTACCATTGGATCTCTCGCCGGGCTTGGCGCGGGCAAGTTTGCCGATGCGGTCAATCCTTATGTTGTCTTTGTCCTTAGAAGTGCTGGTGGCATTAGCGGAGCTCCTCAGGGCGAGCTCCTGCCGGTAACAGCGTATGCCACGGCTACCGGTATCTTTACTACAGGAGCATTTACCGTCGGCGTCGGCGTCGGAGATGAAATACTGATTCTTAATCCGGCCGTGGCAGCTACTCTGGGCGGCGGGGGCGGCGTCGCCGTAGCCGGTTACCCTGACGGCATAGTTTATTTTAATGATACGGATGGAGCTGCCGGGGTAGCTTGGCCGGTCGGGACTGCCGATAATCCGTCCAATGACGAAGCGAGTACATTAGCTATAGCCGTCGCCTACGGTTTGAGAAAAATCAGCGTTTATGGGCGGGCCGCTGCTTTCGTAGTTCCCGGTGCCATGGTGGGTTATGAATTCACGGGCCAGGGCATGTATAGCGCCATGGATACCATCGACCTGAACGGCCAAGATGTAGCTACCAGTGTCTTCCGAAGGCTCAATATAATTGGAGCTATGGGAGGCGCAGCAGCCTTGGCGAGCTTCTACGATTGCACTATGCCGACCCCCACAAATATCGATGGTATTTTGCAGCGCTGTTATATTCAACAGATGGGCTTGGCAGCTGCGGCAGTTGTGGATGCTGACGGGTGCTGTGCGTCACAGGGGCCTGCGACAATAACTCTTGGCACCCCCGCTCCTTGCAATCTCTACGGGTGGAAAGGCGACCTGGTGCTCGCCGGTCAGACTGGTGGCACGACAAATATCTATGCCCTCGGCGGCACCATCACGATTAACGTCTCCTGCAATGGTGGTACCATTAATATTTACGGGACAGCCATCGTTATTGATAATTCGGCTGTCGGCTGTACAGTCAATGACTATACCATCAATATGGTTCCCGGGGCTGACGCGGCTACCAATGTTCAGCTTAGAGATGTTATCGGGAATAAGACCGATACAGCCCTATATGCTCCCACTGCCGCCGATAGCTTAGTAAGATATATCAAAGGGCTTTTGGGGTCGATGGGGAACCCCAGTGGGGACACCTTAGTTTCACTAGCTGCTAAGTTGGGGGACCCCACGGATGACTTGGATACCAGGATGGGCAGGATGCTCTTTTCGATGGACTTCTGGTCACTCCCACAGAAAACAGTGGTAGTACCAATCGCGGCTGCGGACCAAGCCCTTCCAGATATAACTGTAGCAGATCTACCCGCTGGAGCGGCTGTTGTTAGAGTTCAGGTGATGTTCAAGTTCAGGTCGCTTTCCAATGCTGGTGCGGCTAACAAACTGACCAATGCACAGGAAATTCAGATTAGAACAGATGCACCTGGCGCTTGGACTGATGCCATTAACCTTGTGGATGACCAGTTCCTTATAGCGGCAGCAGCGGTAGATAGCCCGGGCGATGTAGTCATGGGATTGATAAACGTGGCCGCAACTGTCACAGGCAATGATACCTATAATCTACAGTGGGATGAGGCTATCGCAGATGTGGCTGGTCTGACCTTTAATGATGTTCAGGTTGGATTGAAAATATGGTACTCGGTGTAAAAAGAATAAGTATGGAAATTGATAAGGGGGTGTTTTAACATAGTTCGGCAATATAAAGAGCCGCCAAAGGAAAGTGAACTAATCGTGCTTGTTAAGGCGAAAGACTTAATCAAATACACATTAGACATTACTGATAGCAAGAAGTTTCCAAAGAAAACGCGTTTCACGTTTGTAAATAGGCTACAGGACAAAACGCTTTCAGTCTACGAATACTTGTTAGGGGCGAATGAAATATTTCCGAGGAACCCACTTGAGAAAGATGAACGACGGAAACTCCAAGTTAAGGCATTAACAGTTATGAAGCAGATATTATTTCTGATTGAATTATCATATGGGAAAGAATATATCACATCTCAAAATTGTGAGACATGGACAAAGGCAGTCTTGGATGTTAAGTATACCACTGCCGCGTGGATGAAAAATGATAATCAACGATTTTAATACTTATGGGGTGTACTCTATTCCCCCGAACGCCGCCAACTCGCGCAACGCGCGTAACGTTAACTCCGACGGCACACTGAACAACAACAATGCATACAATGGTAACAACGGCGTTCGGCCCGCTTTGATAGACTACCGCAACGGATTAGGCTTAAGAAAGCTGAAACTAGAGGACTATCATTCAAAGGAGAGGATATCCCTCCCGGAAAGGGTAAATATAGAGTGCCGATACCGAGGCTTTAGTTTACTAACGTTAAGGTTATATACGGCAACTATTTTAAGACTCATGCGATATAAATTTGAATTTGAGAAAATGTATCAGTGTTACCTGAAGGCAAGGCGCGGTAAAAGAGACAAGGCAACAACGATAAAGTTTGAGACAAACGCTATGGAAGCAGTTTATTATCTGGCAACTGTATTGAATAAAGGGACATATAAGATGGGGAGTTACAACACTTTTAAGGTGTTTGAACCTAAAGAGCGTGTGATCATGGCCTTGCCATTTCGTGATCGGGTCGTTCAGCACTATGTCTGTGACTACTTCTTTGAACCGCTGATTGAGAGACAGTTTATTTATGATACTTATGCGTGTCGCAAAGGCAAAGGGGCACACGCTGGGCTGGATAGATTGCAGTATTTCATGCAACGTCATTTCCATCAGTATGGGTGCGACGGTTGGGTGCTTAAGTGTGATATCAGTAAATTTTTTTACTCTATTGATCATGGTGTACTCAAAACCATGCTTTACGAAATTACCAAAGGCAGTGGTATAAATTGGCTCCTTAAACAGATAATTGATAGCACGGAGGACCCCGGCATTGCGCTTGGGAACCAAAGTAGTCAGTGGATGGCGAATCTCTATTTAAGTGGGCTTGATCACTTCATTAAAGAAAAGTTGCAGATTAAACACTATGTCCGATATATGGATGATTTCTTACTGATTCACCCCGATAAAGAATATCTTCGCTTTTGTCGAAACGAAATACGACAATATGTTGAGAGCAAATTAAAACTAAAACTGAACGACAAAACTCATATCTTCCCACTCCGCAATGGGATGGACTTTTTGGGGTTTCACAGTTACCTTACGGAATCAGGTAAGGTAATTCGCAAATTGCGCCAGAGTAGTAAGCGCCGTGTCAGGCGTAAGCTGAAGGAATTCAATGAGTTGTACGATGCGGGTAAAATAAGCAAGGGAGCCATTAACCAGAGTTTTCAGAGCTGGCTGGGCCATGTGCATCATGGCAACTGTTACGATTTAGCGGAAAAGATGAAGCGCCAATACAATAGCATTTTCGAAGAGGATAGAATAAATGACTGAGGACGACCCCATCGTAATATATCTATCTAGCAGATGCCCGGCTTGCAGGCAACTGAAGGCTATGGTTGAGGCTGGACTGGCAGTGAGTGCAGCCGACCTCGCCAG
>Ga0315533_1000736_pt1 | contig 26882 bp, 25 predicted proteins | sample SalMarSW160130MG_FD_203081 | JGI IMG/M metagenome (GOLD analysis project Ga0315533, IMG submission 203081) | Salt marsh sediment microbial communities from the Plum Island Ecosystem LTER, Massachusetts, United States - Salt Marsh Sediment SW1601-30 ... | reverse complement strand
ATAGACGTCGACGACAACGTGATGGTGGCGACCTACACAAGCCAGAGAGGTCACGGCGAGATCTACTCGGCAAACGGTACCGTCATGACGATTTCCGGTGTGAACAGTGACGGCGATTCACTACTCGAGACTGGTGAGAAGTTCAAGGTGGAAATCGATTTCACTAAAATCGCTCATGACAGTCTGGACCCCGAAGCGGCTGATTGGTCTGACCTGTACGCTCACCCGTACGAGGAGTTCAGGATCGAGCTGAGGCCTTCCGCGGGTGCCGTGTTGGCCATCGAGCGTCAGATCCCGGCCGTTTACAGCACAGTCATGACCATAGAGTAGACGGGTAAAGGCTAGGTCTCCAACTTTTTTTCTTTTATTATATAACTCTTATCGATGCCCTGCAGTCTGTAACTGATGCTTCTGAAGGGCTCCACGCCTCTACGTTTCAGGTACATTAATCCGAGAAAGACCAGTATCCCGGGTAGAAGGTAGAGGGTTATCCTCTTGAACGCCTTGTTGAAGGCTGCGCTCTCCTCCATGAGCAGCCAAGTCACCGGCACGATGCTGCCCTGGAAGTTCCACCAGTTGCTTGGCGTGATGTGCATGGTGTACCAGACCAGGTCGCATGCGATGGGTATCATCAACAGCACTAGATGGTAAAGCCACACCATTATCCCCATGTCGTCGTCGTTGACAGCCAGGGGCAGGACGGCTGAGCCGACGTACCACGCCGCGAGGGCGACGAACTCGATGAGAGCGTTGTTTTTTCTTGGATTAAAGTATATCACAGCGATTATCAACAGGGCAACCGTGAAAGGGGTTAACGAAAGCCACGGAGTCCTCCCTCCCGGCTTTTCTTGATCTCTCTTAGGCAGAAAACCGTCGTAGAAGAAGGCTATCAGCATCAGCGCGGCAACCATGGCGAAGCCCTTCATGGTCTTTATGAACAGCGAGAAGTATCCGACGACGGGAAGCCTGTGGATGACACGTCCAACTATGAGACGCTCCGGCACGGGACCCCCATCAGGGAACATGTTGTTGTCGCCCTTGGTGGTGAAGACCCACCCCTGGTCGTTCTCGTGTCTATCGATGGCCCTGTGCACGATGTACTCGTCCTCGAACCCGGGTCTGATGTATACGAGGATGTCTCCGTCAGGCGGGGGGGCTGCATCTACGTCGTCGAAGTCGTCGACGGCCTCGATGAATATGAAGTCTCCTACGCCCAAGGTTGGTATCATGCTCTGGGATATGACGACCATCATCGGGTTCTCCGTGCCAAGGTTGTTCCTGAGCAGGAACATCCCGCCGTAGAAGACGGCTATGAGAACGATGAAAGTCGCGCCGTAGCGGAGTATCTCCTTAGTCCCGTCATCCATTATCTAGTGATCACTGTCAGGCCTCTATCTCTATTCTGGGGTCTATCCAGGCGGTCAGCAGCAGGCAGTAAACCGGATCCTTTGTTCCTCCCCTGAAGCACTTCTCCACCTCGCTGCATATGAGGCAGGGGCAGCCCCTCACCGAGTCGAGGGTGACCGGCTCATTCTTACTGAACATCTTATAGGTCCAGCGGCCGTTATTGAGGACCTTCTCACGAACTATCCTGTCCTTCTCCTCGAACTTCTTCGCCAGCCGTGAGCCTTCTCGGCTGCTCACGTCTAGGAGCTTCCAAAGCTCGCTCTGTAGAAGCCCTTCGTCTCCCGCGTCGTAGATTAGTCTAAGGGCCCTCTGCTCTACGCTGCTGTTTCTCGGTGCCACGGTTCACCACCACTACTCGTAGTAGAGAAGGTCATAGTCTTTCAGTAGCACGTGGAGCTTCTCCACCGCCTCTTGGACCATGCCCTCGTGCTTTGCCCCGGTGCAGACCAGCTTCCCTGAGGCGAACAACAGCAGGACAACCTTGGGTACGCCCATCCTGTAGATTAGGCCGGGGAACTGCTCGGGCTCGTACATCACGTTGTCCATGATGTCGGCGGCGGTCTCCAGGTCTATCTTGCCGTGGAGGTTGGCGCTGGCGACGATGTTCTGGATGACGATCTTGGGCTTACTCAAGATGATTATCCCGTTGTTCTTGAGCTCCCTCACCACCTTCTTCACGGCGCTATGGGCCATCTTCTCGCTCTTGGCCCCCGTGCACACCATCTTGCCTGAGCCGAAGATGAGGGTGGCCGTCTTGGGCCTCTTGAGCCTGAAGACTAGGCCCGGGAACTGTTTGGGTCTGTACTCGACGTTCCTGAAAACCTTCATGATGGCAAGGAGGTCGATCTTCTGGTCCAGGCTGGCCGAGGCTACAACGTTTTCGATGCTTATTTCGAGGTCTTCCTGTTCCACGTCGATGTCGGATTCTAGCTCTTCTAATTCTCTCTCTACATCCATTCTCTTTCACACCTTACGAAGCTGCCGGCTATAGCTTGCCTACCTTCTCCAGCACGTCCTCGTTGAGGAGGTCCTGGTTAATTATCTCCACGACAGGGATAGTGCTGATGTTTGGCTCGTGCATAACCTTGTCGCTGTGCCCTATCTCCCCTGAGTAGCTGTTATACGTGATGAAGCTTCCCTCGAGAGCCTCCTTTGTCTTGACGAAGTAGAGGAAGACCTCGCTCAGGGTCCCACCGATGACGAAGTAAAGGTGGTCGCCTTCGTTCTTCATGTGCTGTATCACGTTTGAGGCAGGGGAGGAGGCGACAAGCATGACTATGTCCCTGATTGATTTCAGCTGGACAAACTTCATGGCATTCCCTATATTAGGCGTGGTTGGAGTATTTAAACTATATAAATGAAAATGCAGGGATAAAACATTATCTGTGTTGCATTGTGGATGTGCAGCTTATATAACGGCCGATTGTATTTGATGCAGTGAATCGTTTGAGCGAAATATTGTCACCTGAGGAGTTCTACGGCTTCAAGCCGGGCACTGACCGCAAGCTCGTGAGGTGGGACAAGGTCGTGGAGTACTTCTGGCATCTTGACGGGGCCTCAGACAGGGTGAAGGTCGAGGAGGTGGGGAAGACCACCGAGGGCAACCCCATGATACTAGCCTACATATCTTCTCCCGAGAACCTGGGGAGGCTGGGCGAGATGAGGGAGATGAGCTGGAGTATAAGCCACCCCCGGGGCCTCTCCGAGGGGGAGGCTGACAGGATCGTCGCCGACGGCAAGGCGGTGGTGGCGATGACCATGAGCATCCACGCCTCAGAGGTCGGTGGGACACAGGTCTCCTCGGACCTAGCGTACAGGCTGCTCACCTGCGATGACGAGCTGACCATGCGCATTAGGGAGAACGTCGTGCTGCTGCTTTTCCCGTGCGCCAACCCGGACGGCCAGATTATGACCGTGGACTGGTACTACGAGTGGCTGGGCACCGAGTACGAGGGATGCGGCTTGCCACGGCTTTACCACAAGTACGTGGGCCACGACAACAACAGGGACGCGTTGACCCTCACCCAGGTGGAGACGCAGATGATGAACAGGGTGCTCCTCAAGGAGTGGTTCCCCCAGGCCTACGTGGACCACCACCAGATGGGGTTCTACGGGTCACGGTTCTTCATACCACCCAACAGCAACCCCCTCAACGAGGTGGCGGACCCCCTGGTCTGGACGGAGCAGAAGCACTACGGTGCCCAGATGGCTATACGGATGGCCTCTGAGGGCGTCTCGGGGGTGGAGCAGGCGGCGGTCTTCCCCGCCGACTTCATGCCCGGGTTCAGCCTGGTGTTCCCGTGGTTCCAGATATGCGGCATGTTCACCGAGTCGGCCAGCGTCAAGTTCGCCACGCCGGTCTACGTCCACTATCACCAGCTGCAGCCCCACCCGCGGGGCCGCCCAGAGTACCGTGCCTCGGTGAACTTCAACGACCCTTGGAAGGGGGGATGGTGGCGACTCAGCGACATACTTAGGGGTCAGATGGCGGCGGCGATGGCCACCCTGGAGGTCGCGGCGAACAACCGTGAGATGATCCTCAGGAACATGCACACGAAGGCGATGAGAAGCATCGAGAAGGGTGGAGCGGGGGCGCCGTACGCCTTCCTCTTCCCGCCGGGCCAGAGGGACCCGAATACGGCTCGGAGGCTCCTGAAGACACTCATGGACATGAGCGTCGAGGTGCACCAAGCCACCTCGCCGGTTAGGGTGGGCGACGTAACGTACCCCGAGGGAACATACGTCGTATTCGCGGGCCAGACCGCGCGCCCCTTCCTGATTAGCCTCCTGAGCCGCACCATTTACAGGGATAACCTGTGGGTCAGGTCTCAGGACGGCGCCCCCATGATGAACTACGACTTCGCCACCCAGACCATGGCCGAGTTCAAGGGGGTGAACGTAGTCGAGGCGGATGAACCTCCTGTGGGCTCCTTCACGGAGCTAAAGGAGATAAGGCAGCCTGAGGGCGTCGTCGAGAAATCGAAGATCGGGTACATCCTCGACGGGAGGATAAACGACAGTTTCAAGGCGCTGAACCTTTTAACGAAGGCGGGCGTCGAGGTCCACAGGGTCCATGAGGCGGTTGACCTAGGCGAAGCAACTCTGCCGCCTGGAGCCTTCTATGTCCCCAAGAAGAGGGGCGTGGAGTCTAAGCTTAAGAAGGTTGCCGGCGAGACTCACCTCAGGTTCTATGGGCTTAAGGAAGAGCCCGGGTTCAGCCATGGTCCCGTCAAGCCGCTGAGGATCGCCATGTACCAGAGGGGCTGGGGCGGGAACATGGACGAGGGCTGGACCCGTTGGCTGATGGAGCAGTATGGGTTCGAGTACACCACCGTGACGGACAAGGAGGTCAAGGAGGGGCTGGAGGGCTGCGACGTGTTCATCCTCCCCAGCGACCCACCCGCCCTCATAACGGGGGAGGGCGTCGAGGAGTGGTACGAGAAGCGGTTCAAGGGCGCATACACGGTGCCTGTGCTGCCCCCCGAGTACAAGACGGGTATCGGCGACGACGGCGTGGAGAAGGTGAAGGAGTTCGTGGATAAGGGGGGCAGGGTGCTGGCCCTCTACGAGTCTTGCGAGTTCGCCATCGAGAAGCTCGGCGTGCCCGTGAGGAACACGGTGAAGGACCTGAAGCCCGAGGAGTTCCACTGCCCGGGGTCTACCATAAGGGTAAACATCGACAACACCCATCCGCTGGGGTACGGGATGCCGGAGAAGGGTTTGATCTTGCTGAGGGGTAAACACGCCTACGCGGTGAAGGCGAACCACTGGAACGAGAACTACAGCGCGGTGATCACGTACCCCGAGGAGAACATGATGCAGAGCGGGTGGCTCATCGGGGAGAAGCACCTCGCCAGGAAGGCGGCGCTCATCGAGGCAAAGAAGGGGGACGGCTGCGTGGTGCTCTACGGCTTCGCGCCCCAGATGAGGGCCCTGACGGACGCCACGTTCAAGGTTTTCTTCAACGCCCTCGTGGGCTGACCCTTCAACACCTTTTTAATCAGGTATTCGTTTTTCAACTGGATAGAGATGAAGTGCGCATTATGTGGATCAGAGATACCTGAGGACGCCAAGTTCTGCCCAAAGTGCGGCGAGACCGTCGATGAGGAGGACTCGACCGGGTTCATGATAGTGACGACCCCGACTGTGCCGGGATACAGGATCACCAAGGTGTTCGGGGTCGTGACGGGCCTCACACCGAGGACCCGGGGCATCCTCGGCAAGTTCGTGGCAGGCTTCGAGTCCATGTTCGGAGGGGAGGTCACGGCTTTCACGAGCGAGCTGGAGAAGGCTAGGCTGGACGCCATACGCCGCGTCAGGAGCAAGGCGCTGAACCTGGGAGCCAACGCCGTCGTGGGGCTTGACCTGGAGACCAGCGACCTGGGGCTTCAGCTGGGGGTCGTCGTGATCTCGGCCACAGGGACGGCCGTGGTCATCGAGAAGGAGTAGCTACTCGACCTTCCTCGTGTAGTGCCCGGATACGGTGACGATCTCCTCGAACATCTCCCTCTTGGCCTTGCATATGGGGCAGACGTAGGGCGGGTCATCGCTGAAGACCACGTATCCACACTGTTTACAGTAGAGCAGCTTCCTGCTGGATTTCATCATCTCTCCTATTGTCTCCTCTTCGGTTTCCTTCTTTATATGGTCTAGGATGGCCATCTGTTTGTCGTAGGGGCGGCGCTCGGGTATTGCTCGTGCCTGTTTCTTGCCTTCATGGATTTCGTCGTCGACGTAGAGGCTGCAGTAGCAGCACCCGTACTCGGCTACGTCGGGGTCCCTGTAGTAGCAGGGGCAGATGATGTCGCGGTCCGTATCGAAGTCCCCCGAAGCCATCCTGCAGGGGCAGCTCGGGTAGCCGTATCTTTCCTCGTTGGTCTTCAGCCCCTCCAGGAGTACCTGGAGCAGCTTCTCGTCGGGTGTTAGGTGTATGCCCCTCGACCTGGCGTCCTGCTGTGCTCGTCTCTTCACGTCATCTATATTGATCATTGGGCGAGGGCCTCTTCTATGGCTTGTTTCTTGAAGCCCGAGATCACCTGTTCGTCGTCTACTATTATCACGGGGAAGGCGAGTGGGGCGTCTCTCTTCTTGAGATCAGCGATGACCTCCTTCTGCTCGTCCTTGGTGATCGTGTCGACGTCCACGTACTCGTACGCCATTCCGTTGTCCTTGAGGAACTCCTTGGTCTTCTTGCACCAGCCGCAGGTGCTCAGCGTATACAGAAATAGTTTGGGTTTCTTATTTTTCCCATATACTTTGACTGGGTCCATGAATTCACAACCATTAATTTAAGTTGATTATCAGATGGAAGTCTATAAAGTAAATGGTCAGACTAGGCTCTCGCTCCGCAATCTTCCCCGATTAACTGTAAATGTTTTTTATCGCCACGAGTCGAGTCTTCCTTGATTCGTATGGGCGGTAAGAAGGTTTACGACGGCTACAAGGCGTTCAGCTACCTTGAGCCGGGGTTCGACTACAAGGAGTTCAGGCTCACGGCGCATCCACGGGTGGAGCCCTACATTGTGCCTCTGAGCAGGGGGGAGGAGGAACGGTTCCAGGGGCTCATGGAGAAGACGGTGCTCGTCGATCTCCACGAGCACCCGGTGTTGTGGCCTGAGGACATGACGGAGGTGCCGGAGATGCATAGGCTGGGCAGGCACTTCGCGGCTTACGAGGCGCTGAGCATGAGCCACTTGGACTGTGTCTTCGACAACCTGATGGACGGCATGGCGTATGTGACGAGCTACAGCGGCTGGAAGTGGACCGACGTGGTCCACGACATAGGGATCAGGCTAAGCGACGTCGCCCACCAGGGCATGGTGTCCCACTGCAGGACTGTGGGGGACATCAGGGACGCCCACGAGAACGGTAAGATCGCGCTGGTTCTTGCGCTGGAGTCGGCTTCACCCATCGAGAACGAGCTGGACAGGATCGACGTTCTCTACGGGTTGGGGGTGAGGAGCATGGGCGTCTGCTACAGCGAGAGCAACATGCTGGGCGGCGGCATGGGTGAGAGCAGCCAGGATCTGGGGCTCACGGACTTTGGGTACGACGCGGTCAAGCGTATGAACAGGCTGGGGATGCTCGTCGACGTGGGGCACACCTCGGACAGGACGGCGCTGGAGACCGTGGAGGCGAGTGACGCCCCCATCTACAACAGCCACAGCGGACCCGCGGCCATCGCTCAGGGGCACACCACGGGCGACGAGGTGCTCCAGGCGCTGGCGGAGGGCGGAGGCCTCATAGGCGTCGGCGGCGCCGGCAGGGGGCTGCGTACCAGGAAGAACCCGGTTGGGTGCATCGAGAGCTACATGGAGTGCGTCGAGTACTGTATCGAGTTGATGGGTGTCGACCACGTCGGCTGCGGCCCCGACACGCTGTACGGTGCCCACCAGGAGCTGTACGGCGTCTGGTTCCCGCTTAGGATGGGGCACCACAGGAGACCCGGCGTCGATGCTGAGGAGGCTTTCCCCGTGCCGAGCGGCGTGGTGGACCCGGGGTACGTCAGGGGGCTGGAGAACCCGAGCGAGTACGTGAACATTGCCCGCTGGATGATCGTGCACGGTTACGGTGACGGGGAGATCCAGAAGGTGGTGGGGCACAACGCGTTGAGGATGCTAGAGGAGGTCTGGGTCTAACCCTTATTTTTGGTGGGTTACTTGCTGTAAGCTTAGATGGTTCTTGGTTACGTGGAGTAAGCGTTTTTTGGGTGTGATCGGGGGCTTTTCTGGGTGTTTATGTTAGGTTACTGGTCATATAGGGAAAAAAAATTGGGTCAGGGTTGATGTTCTTAGTTACATGGAACTAGCCTTTTGGTGCGATGTGGGGCGCCGAGAGAAAAGTAATATTGGCGTCGGGCTCCAATGGTATGATATCTTTGAGTGAACAGGAACAGGGGGAGAAGGGTAACCGGCTGCTAGTGGGGATGGTGGTGCTGTTGCACATGCTGAACCACATGATCAGCGGCGGCCTCCCCATACTCTACCCGGACATAATGGAGGAGTTCGATCTCAGCTACAGCCAGCTCGGGCTGCTGCGGTCTGCGTCCACCCTCGCCGCGGGGGTCCCCCAGATGTTCGTGGGGTTCCTCAGGCGGTGGTTCCCGGGGCGCGTCCTCATAGGCGCCGGGAACCTCGTGAACTCGGTGATGAACATAGGCATCAGCGTCAGCAGCGGGTTCTACCAGTTCCTCGTCCTCAGCGTATTGGGCGGCGTGGGGAGCAGCACACAGCACCCCGTGGGCGCGTCCATCATAACGACGGCGACCGAGCCCTCCAAACGGGGGAGGATGCTGGGGCTCAACCAGTCGGTGCCCTCGCTGGCCTTCTCGTTCACGCCCCTCCTGGCGGCTTACCTGATAATCAGGCTGGGGTGGAGGAACACGCTGGGCGTGCTTTCCGTCCCCGCCCTCGTCGCCTCGCTGATACTCATCTTCCTAGTTAGGGGAGGGGAGTCCGCGGAGGCCAAGACGCGGGACGCCTTCAGCTGGGCTAGGCTCAGGGAGTCCCTGCGCAACCGCAACGTGTTGGCCATAAGCGTCCTGAGGAGCGTCATGGCTTTCAGGATGGGGGTGAGGACGTTCCTGCCGCTGTACTTCATCAACGTGCTGGGGGTGACCCCTAAAACCTCAAGCCTGCTGTACTCCATTATGCTCTTCGGCGGCGTCCTAGGGCCCTTCTTCTGGGGGTACCTCAGCGACAGGATGAACCGGAAGCCCCTCATAATTGGCGTCATGGCTGGGTCCGGCGTCCTCTACTTCCTGCTCCAGTTCGTGGAACAGGTGTGGCTCCTAGCCGGGGTGCTGTTCATGATAGGGTTCCTCGTCCAGACTGTCATCGTGCAGAGCGTGCTCTCGGACTCGGTGCCCCGGAGCCAGCTGGACCAGATCTTCGGTTTCTACTTCACCCTGGGGTTCACGTTGGGCTCGGTGTCCAGCGTCTTGTTCGGGTACATCGTGGAGTTCTACGGCTTCGGCTGGGGGTTCACCTTCATCGCCGGGGTGACGCTGGTCTCGATGCTGCCGGCGTTCTTCATATCCGAGCCCCGGAACACGGAGAAGGCGGGCCTTACGCCCTAGTTCTTCCCGGATAGGTACCTGTGTATCGACTGGGCCGCAGTCCTTCCCTCGCCTAAGGCCTGGATCACCGTGGCCCCTCCGCTGATGCTGTCCCCCCCGGCGAACACCCCGGGGATACTTGCCTGCATGTTCTCGTCGACCTGAATCCCTCCCCACTTGTTTACTTCGAGCCCCTCGGCGCGTTCAAGGAACAGCCTGTTAGGCAGCGTACCTATGGCTTCCACAACGGTGTCAAACCTTTCTCTGATCTCGCTTCCTTCGATGGGCAGTGGCCTCCTCCTGCCGCTCTCGTCGGGTTCACCCAGCCCCATGTGTATGAGGTCCAGGCTCTCAACCCACCCGTCTCTGCCATTGATCCTTATCGGGTTAACCAGCTCGCGGAAGATCACGCCTTCCTGCACCGCGTGCTTGAACTCCTCCGCCCTCGCGGGAGCCTCCTTCTGCGTCCTTCTGTAGAGGAGGTGGGTCTCGGCGCCGTAGCGGAGGGCGCACCTGGCGGCGTCCATGGCCACGTTGCCGGCGCCGATGACTGCCACCTTCCTGCCCACCACTATGGGGGTGTCGTACTCCTCGGGGAACCTGTACGCCTTCATGAGGTTGGTGCGTATGAGGAACTCGTTGGCGCTGTAGACGCCGTTGAGCTCCTCGCCGGGTATACGCATGAACCGCGGAGCCCCGGCGCCCGTGCAGACGAACACGGCGTCGTACTCTTCTTGTATCTCGTCGAAGCTTATGTTCAGGCCCACGATCCTGTTCAGGTTTATCTCGACGCCCAGCTTCTCCAGGTACCTGAGCTCCCTGTCCACCGTTTGTTTGGGTAGGCGGAACTCGGGGATGCCGTACTGGAGCACTCCCCCCGGCTTGTGGAGGGCCTCGTACACGGTGACCTGGTAGCCGTGCTTCCTGAGGTCCACCGAGCAGCTGATGCCGCTGGGGCCCGAGCCTATTACCGCCACCTTCTCCGGCCGTTCGACTATCTCTAGCGGCTCCTCGACGTTGTTTTCCATGGCCCAGTCGCCGATGAACGACTCCAGTTTCCCTATGTTGATGGGCTCGCCGACTCGGCCCAGGGTGCAGGCGCCTTCGCACTGGTGCTCCTGGGGGCAGACTCGGCCGGCGATGGAGGGTATGGGGTTGCTGTCCTTGAGCGTCGTGTAGGCGTCCCTGAACCTGTGTTCAGCGATCTCCTGCACGAACTTCTTGACGTCCACCAAGACGGGGCAGTGCTCCATGCACGGGGGTTTGGCGCACTGGAGGCACCGCCTCGCCTCCTCCACGGCCTCCTCCGCCGAGTAGCCCAGGGGCACCTCGTCGAAGTTGTGTATCCTGTCTTCTACGGGCTGCTCTCGCATGGGTACGCGTTTCTTCTCCATCATGGACCCTCCCTGCTCTTGAGGTAGGCCTCCTTGGCCATCCCCTCGGGTTTCTTGAACATGCCGAGCCTGTTTATGACTTCGTCGAAGTTTACCTTGTGGGCGTCGAAGAGGGGCCCGTCTATGCAGGTCAGCTTCATGGCTCCGTCTATGAAGACCCTGCACGCGCCGCACATGCCTGTGGCGTCGACCATTATCTGGCGGAGAACCGAGCGCGCCGGGACGCCGTGCTGCTTGGTCAGGTCAGCCATCTCCTTCAACATCTTTATGTCGCCGCACCCCAGCACGAGGTCGATCTTACGTTCCTGGAGAAGGTCTCTCAGGACGTCTATGTAGTGCCCCTCAACCCCGTACGATCCGTCGATGGTGGTGACGTAGTATTCATCGCTGACCGATCTCAGCTCTTCTTCGCCGTAGACGTCGTCTTTCGTCGGGAACGTCTGGATAGAGATGACGTGGTTTCCCTCAACCTTGTGCAGGGCCTCGCAATACGCATAGTTCTCGGCGTGTCCGCACACAAGGTCAGAGCACCACACGACTGTGCCGTATCTCTCTATGGGGAAGGCGTTACCCATGGGGCCTATGACCTGGTAAAACGAGTCTCCGACGTCGTAGTCGTCTAGCTCGAGGCTTGTCTTCCCGAGCCTCATTATGAACATGGTGATCCTGCCGTCCTCAGCCTTCTGGACAGACATGGGGATCCTTTCTCCCTTCTCATGCGTCATGAGGACGACGAACTGCCCTGGCCTGAGCCTCTCAGCGACGTGCGGCGCCTCGACCTCGATCAAGTAATCCTGTGAGTTCAGGTCCCTTTTCTCGGTGATGTGAAACTTGGACATCTCTGAATGGATGTCAAGTTTGTATATAAAATTTAAGCTAGACTAACTAAAATTTATAGTTGTTATTCGAATGACTCCGATATTTTATACTCTATACACTATTTTTATCTAGTTCTCACGGACGCGCCGCGTGTTACTTTCGCTAAATTTTTATAAGCAGACTGAGACAACCGGCCGAGATGGGTGATATCAATGCTTTTTCCAGTCCACATCGTCGCGTGGGCTCAAACTTTACGCGTGTTTTTAATCTTGGTTTCGCGTAGTCTCATATCTCGGTGTCCTCGTTGCTGGGGCGTGTGAAGGAGGAGCCGGGGTTCCTCCGGGGCAACCTGCTTGTGATCATGGTGAGCTACATGGTGTTCGGCTTCACCAGCGGCCTCATGGGCACCCTCCGGAGCCTGGCCAAGGTGCCCGCGGCCACCGTCTTCGCGTATCTATACGAGGCAAATAGGGCCTATCCATACTATGTCGGGGTAGTTATTGAGGTCGTCACCGTCGCCATCATTTATGCGTTGGTTGCGGAGCCGACCGAGGCGGAGGAGTAGCTGGTCACGGCCAGGTTCGTCTCATCGTGAACCTGTGGAACTCGCCGGTGGCCGCCTCTTTCTCGACGCGGACCTCTGTGACGTGGGCGCTGGTGGGGCCTCGGTGGCACCACTGTATGAGGCGGTCGACCATCTCCTCGCCGCCCTCGACCACAGCCTCGACGTCTCCGTTGGGCAGGTTCTTGACCCAGCCCTTGAGGTTGTGGTGGTTCGCCATGCGCTTGACGCCTGCCCTGTAGCCGACTCCTTGCACCCGGCCCCTGATGAGGAGGTGTGCGCGGATCATTGGAGGTCCTCGACTCCGTAGCGGGCTGATATGTAGCAGCTTCCCTCGTGGCTGACCATGCAGGGGCCTACGGGGCTTTCTGGGGTGCACGTCTTGTTGAAGAGGGGGCACTCCCAGGGGTAGATGATGGCGCGGAGTACGTCGCCGCACCTGCAGCCGGGGGGCATCTCGTAGCTGACCTCCGTCTCGACGTGGAACCGTTTGGAGGCGTCGTGGGCCTCGTACTCGTCCCTGACCTTGAGGCCGGACTGGGGGATGACGCCGATGCCCCTCCAGGGAGCATCCTCTGGCTCGAACACCTGCTTCAGCAGCCGGAGGGCCCGCGGGGCTCCCTCGGGCTTTACGGCCCTCGTGTAGCTGTTCTCGATCTCGGCTCGGCCTTCCTTGATCTGGCGGAGTATCATGGCTACGCTCATGAGGACGTCGAGGGGCTCGAAGCCGGCGATGACCTGGGGGACCCTGTACCTCTCAGCCACCTCCCTGTAGCCTTCCTCGCCGATTATGGTGGATACGTGTCCGGGGTCTATGAAGCCGTCAACCTGTGTGACGCCCATCTCCATCAGCGCCATCATGGCGGGGGGTATGAGGAGGTGGGCGCTGTAGACGCTGAAGTTGGGGGGTGGCCCGGCGACGAGCTCTGATGCGGTGGTGGGGGCGGTGGTCTCGAAGCCCACGGCGAAGTGGATTACCTGGCGGCGGGTCTTCTCGGCCATCTTGACGGCGTCGTGTATGCTGTAGACGATGCGGACGTCGTGGCCGCGGGCCTTGGCGTCCTGGAGGCTGCCATGGCCGGTTGGGACCCGCATCATGTCTCCGTAGGTGGTGACGGTGTGTCCCTGCTCGGCGAGCCTTATGGCGTAGTCGATCCTGTTGGGGGGGACGGTGCAGACTGGGCAGCCGGGGCCCATGAGGACCTCGACGTTCCGTGGGAGCATGCCGCGGACCCCGTACTTGGTGATGGTGTCCTCGTGTGTGCCGCAGATGTGGACGATCCGGTACCGTCTGCCGTCGCTGGTCAGCTCCTCGATGAGCCTCACGACCTTCCGGGCTGTGTCGCTGTCCCTGAACGCGTCCACGAAACTGAACATCAAGAACCCCATACCAGCATGAAATAAAAAGAAACCCATGCGGCAGGCGCTGTCTGCTTCGTCTCGCCGTCCCCTAGGTTGGTGATGTGCAGGATGTTGCCGCTCTCATCTTCTACCATGCATTTTTTGGGGGATGGCTGGTCCGGTCAGAGGCTGTGTAGAGGGGCTTACGCACCCCCAACAATAATGTTAGTCATGTTTTCCGTTGGAGTGAGACTTCACGAAGATGAGGACCGATAGCAGTCCTATCAGCCCCAGAGATGAGCTGAGCAGGTAGGGTAAGGCATACCCTGGCACCGGGTAGCCTGCTACGTTGAAGTTGAGGGAAAAGTAGGTGGCGTAGAGGTATGTCCCTATTATGGGAAACGTTATGTCGCCGACCCTGTAGGCTGTCTGATAGTATCCGAAGTACTCGCCTCTATGTTTGGTTGGAGAGACGTCCGCCTTAAGCGCGTCTAACGCGGGTCTGCTTACGCTGAACCCTGTTTTTCTGAAGAAATGGCATAACGCGGTCAGGTTGACGGTGGGCATCAACGGGAGAAGGAACCCCGTTAGACGCCCGACGCCTTCACCGATGGATAGCACGGGTTTTCTGCCCATCCTGTCGGAGACCCGGCCAGCCGTCCAGCTTACCGCTAACCCTGTGAGCCCCGTCGCGCTGATGATGACCCCGATGGTGATGGGTTTGACCCCGAACTTGTCGGAGTATAAGAGCGCCGTCAACGGCATGGTCAAGCCTATGGCGCCTCCGTACGTGAACGCGAAAAACATCATCGCCTTCATCGAGGCGGTGAAGGTCATCTTCTCTTTTACGGGCTTCGCCGCCCTCTCCGTGTGTTCCGTCTTTGAGTCTGTTACCTTCCGGGCGACCAAGGCAAACGTGATGGCCGCGAGAACCGAGTCCACGAAGTACGGGGCTCGGTAGCTGTTTGCGAGGCTGAACCCGAACGAGTTGAATATCCATTGTATGGTTCCCCCGAAGACGGGCCCGGTCCATCTCCCAGCCATGGCGCAGGCAGACGTGAAGCCTACTATCTCCCCCCTGCTGTGTTTGGGCACCGAGTCGATGATGAGGGCCTCCGTCGGTAACGTGGCGGCTGCGCTGAGGGCTCCGTTGAGGACCCTTACGACGAGGAGCCAGTGCCAGGACGGGGCCAGGCCGGTCAACACGCCGAAGACGATGTCCCCGGCTAACCCCCAGAGGATTAGCCGCTTCCTTCCCACGCGATCCGATAGTTTCCCGATGGTTGGAGAGAAGACGGCGGAGGACAGCGTGAAGGCCGATATGAAGAGACCTACTGAAGCCACCGTCCCCCCCAGCGAGGTGATGTACATTGGATAGAATGACTGGGGGAGGAAAAAGGCCAGCGCTTCAATGAACTGTACTACGCCGAGAACGAGTATGGTGTCAGAGTACGTTTTTCGGTTAACCGTGTGGTGCACCGTCTGGTTCTTATTATATCGGAGAATATGGTGAGCCGCCTTTTAGGGATACGCATAACTCCGCGGGGTTCTCAGCATCTTAGATGCCGTAGACGATGCTGTTGGGAGCCGCCTGGCAGCCGGGGCCCATGGGGACCTCGACGTTCCGGGGGAGCATGCCGCGTACGCCGTGCTTGGTGATGGTGTCCTCGTGGGTGCCGCAGATGTGGACGATCCGGTACTTCCTGCCGTCCGAGGCCAGCTCCTCGATGAGCCTCACCACCTTCCTCGCTGTCCCGGAACGCATCCACGAAGCTGAACATCAAGAACCCCATACCAGCACGAAATGAAAAGAAAACCCTGTAGTAAAACGATGAGAATGATTCATTCTCCGCCTAGAGCTATACAGCGCCTAGGAACCACCCTTCTCAAGAAAAAATTATACTTATTCCTTGTAACCAGGAACAATCAGATGGAGCGAGGGCAAACCCTTTTAGTTTATATATAAAAATCTCATTGACCATGCCCCAAGATCAACCCCTATCCGAGATACAGGTAACAGAGATCGCTAAACATGCTCTCAGGTCCGAGCTGACAGCTGCAGCCATATACACGAGGCTCGCCCAAAAGTTCAGAGACCAGGAACTATCCGGCAAACTAGCTGAGTTCGCCCAAGCAGAACGACAACACGCAGACTTCTGGGCAACGTTCCTAAAGAGAAGAAACCAGAACCCAGACCAGGTGAAGATCAGCACGCTACTCGTGGACGCGCTTGCGTTCATCTACGGGCTTCTCGGCATAGGGCTGACCCTCAAGCTCCTTGAGGCTGGGGAACGGGAGGCGATGCAGGGCTACGCCAACATGTTCAGTTTGGGGGCGCTGACGCCCGAGGAGCGGAAAGGTATCACCCGTTTCCTCCTCGCGGAGCTCGCCCACGAGGAGGGGCTCACCGAGTACGAGGCCGACTTCAGGTTCTTCATAAGCAAGATAGCCACCATCTTCACCCAGACCAGCGGCGGACTCGTCCTCGTCCTATCCACCGCCATCGGCCTCTCAGGCGTCATCACAGACCCCACAGCCATCGGCGTCATCGGCCTCATCGTCGGCCTAACCAGCGCCCTCAACACCGTCGTCGGCTTCTACTTCTTCGGTAGAACCAGCCGCAGAATCAACGAAGACATACTCCACAGAATCAAGACCACCTGCACCTGCGCCCCCGAAGCCTACGCCGACAGAGTCAAGAAGCACATGCTCAGACGCAACTACAACGAGGAACTCGCGACCCTCATCGCCGAAGAAGCCCAAGAGAAGAACCTCGTAGAAACCATCATCGCCGAAGAAGAATACGGCATCAAGGGAGCCCTCCCCGACCCCATGCAGAGCGCCGCCTGGGCCGGCGTCTTCAAGGTCATAGGCACAGTCCTCCCCCTCACCCCCTACCTAGTCGGCCTCCCCATAAACGTCAGCATCATACTCTCAATACTAATCACCTTCACCCTCCTGGCAGTCGCCGGAAGCCTAGCAGCCGTCGCCGCCGAGGTCAGCGTCAGAGACAAGGTAGTCGAACTGGTGTCAGGCGGAGCAGTGCTGGCTACGCTAACCTACATACTCGGCAAATCCGCGTCCATCCTGCTAAACTACCTCAACATCGGCTAACCAAGAACCAAACAAAATGATAAAAAGAAAAAGTCCTAGACCCACAAACGCTTTTCTGATATCAGATAGTACTCAACAACATCGAGATGGAGCCCTGTCATCTACGTGACAACCATATCAGCTCCGTCCAAAATCAAAGGAGAATTAAGACAAAGAAGAGTGGGTAAAGCGTTACCACACCCTCTCGTATTCGTCGACAACTTCCACGAGACCGTCTGTATCCATGGCATTGAAAGACAGGATACGACGGACGCCTCTTCTTGGGATTAGACGAGGCTGAGCATCGCCATCATCAATCTCAGGGGGGAACAGTCTGCTGATCTTCGACTCACTGACTCCACCCTACCTCATGAGTTTCTGCGATCTTGAGGTTCATGAGGACGACCCTGCTGAGGCTGGCGGCTGAGGGAACGCCTTCCTGGCCTGCATGGACGAGGACTGCGGTAAACAATAGGACTTGGTGGCCATGATGAGCACGCATGACGGCACCCACGTGACCCGAGGATCACAGACTTATTGCTTTCTGGGCTGTTATGCGAGTCTAATTAGGCTTCTCACTCAAGTTCCAATACCAGATTATTTTTAATTTAGAACGTTGTTCCTCTAACCACTTGCTGAATATTTCATCTTCGAGTTTTTCATATAGTGCTTTATCAAGCTCTGCTTTTCTAGAGTCTAACATCATATAGATAATGTATTTTCGGTCGTCTTGGAAAGGCCCAATCATGGAACCAGGTTTAGCTCTGAACAGGATGTCTCCGAATTTTTGATTCACCTGGTTTCTTTGATGCCATCCAAGTGTTTCGATATCTACCAAGCGATCTTCATGAGAATATTTCTCTATGAGGCTTAAGAAACCCTGAGGCTTGTTTTTACATTCACTTAAGAAATTTTTTGCATTATTTTTTGTATCAAACACAATTTTTTTGAGTAATACACGATCATATTCTTTCATATGTTCATTAAAGTAGCGTTCTACTCTTCCTTTTGTTATTTTTTTTCGAGTTTTATTGTATAACAATACACGATATATGTAATCTTGGAGAACGTTTTCGTCCATATTATTCCTTATTAGCCAAAATTGGAGTTCATCCTTAGTGTTCAAACCATTTTCTCTTTTCCATTCCTCCAATCCCTTATCGATATCAGAATGATCTATGTTAACACCCGTCGTGGGCGCCAATTGGGTGAGTACCGTTGCGTCAACCATACGCTTTAACAGATCATCCAATTGGCCCGTGAGACGAAGCCAATGGAAGGCCGACTGGAAAGTGACTGCTAGGTTGCCTACAAACACTAGAGTATTTTCGTATCCTACCTCAGCTTGATTAACTAACCAGGGTATGTCTCTGCCAGGCGAGAACGATAACGTCAACACGCCTTCGGGGGCTTCAACAAGAAGCTGGTAATCACTGGCCTCCCCCTCAATAGAGTCCTCGACTTTTACCAAACGCATTGATTTTGACCATTCGGATTCGAATGACTCTAATAGCGCCTTCTTATCACCCTCAGCCGCTCTGCTAATTTTCATCAGTAATTGGAATCCTTCATAAACCATCTTTCTCAATTCTTTATTCACGTCACTCAAGTCTGCCTCACCTTTTTAGGTCCTCTAAATTCTACCCTATCCGCTGTGTGCTAATAGCTTGGCAACTGATTCAGTTATCTTCATCCCGGTTAGATCCTCGATCCATCCAAACTGCCCCACTGGGTTGACCTCCAAGTACACGTAAGAACCATCGGGTTTTAAAATGAGGTCGATAGCGCAGTAACGAAGCCCGAGCTCTCGCATCAAAGTTAAACACTCCTCGTGTACCTCCTCAGGCAGTTTATGAATAAAGTATGGCGTATTGTCTAAATCGTAGCGTCGCCAGTCTACACGAGATAGGGGGCTTCGCTGGGAATGGATCTCGGCTGCGAAAACCTTATCGCCTACTATAGTTACCCTGACCTCTAATTTCTTATCGACGTACTCTTGAAAGATCACGGGAGACAACTTTACGCTTTGAAAACGCCTTATGTCATTTTTACTGATTTTCTTCGTGTATATCATGTAATTAGCACCCTTGTATTCAAAATTGGTTTGCATAATGGGTTTGCTGATGACTTTACCATCGCATTCATTCATGAAATCGAGAAAAAGGTCGGGATCGTTAGTTATCAGAGTCTTTGGTATTTTGAAACCGACTTCATAGGCCTTTTTTAGGTTGTACGGTTTATATTGTGCTTCAATAACCCGATGAGGAGAGCTTACCCAAAAACAGTCGAGGCTCGACCAAATTCCATCCATGGCGGAGACGGATTCTAGCCTCATCCATCTTCTCACATTAGCATCCCCTATATCATCCAATTTTGGTTGATCGTAATGCCAAAACCATATACTCTTACAGGAACGTAGATCAAAAATTTCTTCCTGTGTCTTGACCATATACCTGGGTCGTTCGCCTTTTTCCAATCTACATGTGACCATGGCATTCAGGGGAATGAGGGACGGATCCAAAATCGCCCATTCTTCCCCCATCAATGTAAGATATGATCCGATTCTCAGTGCGGTGGTATCCCTAGGTTTTGACAATAAGATTATCATCAAATTCTTGATACAACTGATCAATTAAAAAAGAATGTTGGAGTCTAGTATTCTTCTTATTGAATCACATTTCATCGACTTTCTTGTAATCAAGGCACGTATCTGGATTATCGATATAATTTGTAGGACACGAATATTGAGTAGGATTAACTGTAGGCGCGCCGCTCATCATCATTCCGAAAAACCAGGGCCTAGACATCGCGCGGGTTTGCGCACCCATTGGGAGCATCACAGTGCGCTTACCCAACATACGAGCCCCTTGATATTTTACTAATAAGTTGGCTACCTGGAGGCCTAGTTCCTCGACGTCAATGATTAGTGGGGCGTCTTTGATCACAATTTCTTCGATTTTCTTTACCTTTTCAGTCTCTTCATTTGTTTCTATTTTTTTCTTACTTTTTACTGATATTTTTGACACCAATAAACCATCATTCTGTTTCTATAAGACTTTTTCCTTAATATCAACTTGTTAAATTTATTCAAAAGTATGCAAATATTATTAGTTATGGATCTATAAACTTGACGACCAAAGAAGCATCAGAAGAGGCACTGCTAAAAAACGCTGGCAAGTCACCGTGTGAGTAAAAAATATTTAAAGGATTAATTAAGCGCCTAAGGGTGGAATTCGAACCCACGCGACCTGAGGGTCACAGGCTTAGCAGGCCTGCTCCTCTCCTTTGTACAGCCACAGCAAACGCTCCGATTTGAGTGTCGTTTCATCCGGTTCATGGGCGTGTGCTTCGGTGGCGCGCAAGCTTTCTCTGGGCAACGTCCGAGGCTGCATGAAGAGGATCGTATAGATCTGAAACAGGTGGGCAGTATCCCAGCTCGATCATCGAGAACTCATCTACCTTAACCCGCTTCTTGATGGCAAGAGCGGCCACGTTCACCCTCCAGGCGGCGCCCCCGTCACCAACAGCCTGCGCCCCGAGCACGTGCCTCGTCTTCTCATCGACCACAAGCTTGACGGTCACCTCCTCGGAGCCGGCGATGTACCCCGGCTTCGTCTTCATACGGGTCTTCCCTGTGACGACCTCGAACCCTTTCCCCTCCGCGACGGATGTGTTATACCCTGTGGCGGCTACCTCTAGACCCCCTATCTTTGAGACGAAGGTGCCCAGGGTGCCGTCGTAGGTCATGTCTCCCCCCGCCGCGTTGGTGCCCGCCACTATGCCTTGCTCCATGGCGGCTGTCGACAGCTCGATCTTTATCGGCCTCTTATCCAAGTAAAAGAAGGCCAGCGCACAGTCTCCGGCTGCGTACACGTCCTCAAGGCTCGTCTGCATCCTCTCGTTGATCACGATGGAGCCGTTCTTCATTTCGAGTCCCGACGACTCCAGGAATTCCGTGTTAGGGGAGTTGCCTACGGCGGCGACGACGAGCCCGGTCTCTATGGTCTCCCCCTCTAACTGAACCGCCTCGATCTTCTCGTCTCCCTTTAACTTCAACACTTTTCTGCCGAAGAGGGGTTTCACCCCGTTTGATTCTAGGTGCCTGATTAATAGGGCCCCCATGTCGGGGTCGAGGCTTCTCGGCAGCGGGGTATCCGCCATCTCTATCAAGACTACGTCTAGACCTAGTCTCTTCAAGGCGACGGCTGTCTCCAGGCCGGTGGCGCCGCCTCCGATGATCACCGCCTTATCCGTCTCAAGGGCCGCGTTTTTCAGAGATCTGGAGCCTTCTATCGTGGATACGACGTATACTCCTCTGCCCAGAAACCTCTCCAAGCCGGGTATAACATGGGTAGCGGGCTTGCTGCCGGTCGATATAATCAGAGAGTCGTAGTCCAGCTTTCTGGTTTCCCCTGTCTCAAGGTCCTTCACCGTCACTCTCTTGCTGCCTGGATCGATCTCGGTGGCTCTGTGGCCAGTTAGTTTGCTTACTCGCCGCGTCGTAGGGAAGCTATGTACGAGTTCGTCGAAGCTCTCCACCTCTCCCTCTATGGCGAAGGGTAGCCCGCAGGGTGAGAACATATCGTAGCTTCTCTGTTCTATGATGGTTACGTCTGCGTCTTTGTCTGTGATGGTGGCTGCCTTGGAGCTGTATAGCCCTCCTGTGCCTAATCCGATCACTATTATCTGTTTTCCTTTTTTGGCGTCCATGACTCGGGTCCCTTTCAATGTTACCACAAATGAACGGTTTGATTTAAAGTGGCTCTGTACTTTCACGGTCTGAATGATTTTGCGCGACAAGCATCAAGGGTCGCGTTATCAGAAGACGGAGTGTCCTTTCAGGCGCTTCCCGAGATAATTGGGCGGACATACATGCGCATATTCCAGCACGATGGATTTACGTATGCCATGGCTATGCCTGGCCAGTTTTATCGCTCAGAGGATGGATTAACCAATTTCGTGGAGGGACCATTATTATTCAACTCCAATATGAGGCATAGCGCACTACTGGTTCGTGGCTCATCATTGTATGTGTTTTGGACTCAGGTAGGAGACACTCCTGAGAGGATACTTCTCAGCACCATCGATATTTCTGGGGATTGGATGGGTTGGACGGAGAGCCACGCGGTAGAGGTTTTACGACCTGTAGAGCCTTGGGAAGGAGCGGATGCTCCTCTTGAGCCGTCGGTGAGGAGTGTCGCGTATGGGCAATTGAATCAGCTTCGTGATCCCGCGGTATTTGTTGAGGACGATAGAGTATTCCTATTGTATGCTGTCGCTGGGGAAAGCGGTATCGCTTTAGCTGAACTATCCTTCGATTAATAAACAGAATTTTATCAGCCCATAATTTCATTCATGAAAACCATATTTTCAAAACAATAGAATATTTTATCCTCACTTCACCTTTATTGCGTTTTCTTGTCTGGCTCTACTATAATATTCACATGTCCAAATGCAAGTGGTGGTAACATGTGTGATAACAATTGTTCTGATGTAAGAGAACGATCTATACCTTTTGAACTTGTTTGTATCCAGCCATCCTTTCTTTTACGATAACTTTGTAATACCTTACCGTCTTTAGTAGTGATATAGATTGTACACTCGTTATTCCTCATCTTTCCCATCTCTCTTATGAGCGTCATTGTAGTATCTCCTCTAATTTATTTAACCCTATAGCACGTGCATCCAGATGCAACTAAAGAATGGAATAATCGAATATTTTATCCTCACTTACCAAGTAACCAAGAAAAAGCGACCCCCCAAACCGCCCCAGACACCCACATCCGGGGGGAGGGGGGGTATACGAGATAACGCGGACCCAAGCCCCTCCCACCGAAAGAAGCCTCAGGAACGCCCCTTTATGACCCAATCATATACAAAAGCGTCGTCCACCGAACACAAAAAACACATCCCAGAAAATGTTTACTCCAAGCAACCAACCCCAGCCCAGAAATTTTTTTTCCGTAATACCAAGTAACATAGTACAAGCCCCCAGCAAACCATGAATACCACCACAACCACCCCTACACCATGAAGACCGGATTCAACATAACCAAAGCCCGAGAACACATGGAGCAGAACAACCTAGACGCCATAGTCGCCACAAGCCACGACAACGTCTACTACACAAGCCACAGCGACATAATCACCATCACCATGCTCAAACGCCTCGCAGCCACAATAATACCCCTCGACGGAGACCCTGTCCTCGCCGTCCACGCCAACGAACACGTCACAGCCCAGAAAACCACGTGGATCAAAGACCTACGCGTCTACCAAGGCGGCGAGTGGGAGCCCCTCAAACCCATAACCTACCTCGCAGACACCCTAACCGAACTAGGCCACGGCAAAGGCAGTATAGGCGTCGAGACCCACGACATCCCCGGCGCCCTCCTCGACCACCTCAGAAGCCTCCTCCCGGAAGCCCAGCTAACCGACTGCCAGCCCATACTAGACAAACTCCGCTCAGTCAAGACCCCAGACGAGCTCAGACACCTCAGCCGCATCAACATGGCCACCGCCAAAGCCATCACCGCCGCCTTCGAGACCGCCAAGCCCGGCGACACCGAGAAAAAGATAGCCCAAACCATGATAAGCCTCACCCTGGAGTACGGCGCCGACACAGTCGCCTTCATGACCATGGGAGCCGGCCCCAACATCCACGAGACCCACCACATCCCCGGCGACTACCGCATCAAGCCTGGCGACCTCATCCACGTCGACTTCGGCTGCCTCTTCGACGGCTACCTCAGCGACATCAGCAGAACAGCCGCCATAGCCAAGCCCGACCCCACCCAGCTCAAGGCATACAGCTTCGCGGTGGAGATCGAGAGGGCGACGGGAGACGCACTGGCCCCAGGCGTGAAGGTGCGGGAGATCCACGACGCCATCAAGGAGCTCTACGAGTCCCGCGGCCACTCCTACAACAGGGCGTTCATCGGCCACGGTCTCGGCATCGGCTGCCACGAGTACCCCTTCCTCGGCCCCAGCCACGGAGACTGGACGCTGGAGCAGGGCATGTTCTTCCAAGTCGAGCCCAGCGTAGCAATGGACCACGTAAGGGTGCACACCGAGGACAGCTTCGTGGTGACGGCGACAGGCTCCGAGAACGTCAGCGAGTACAGGGACATAGGCGAGCTCCAGATAATCCGATGAAACCCCTCAACCAATTTTAAATACGGGCCTCCGTCCTATACGGAGTCAAAGATGGGGGGCAAACAAGAGAAGAGCGTCAAGCTGCTAAGCTACGGCCTCATAGTCATGGCGGTCACTCACACCCTGACCCATGTCTTCGGCGGCATCCACACCGCCATCTTCAGCCTCCTCAGAGACGAGTTCAGCCTCAGCCTCCAGCAGCTCGGCCTAATAGCCGCGATACCGCCCCTCTGCCAGGCCCTCCTCGCCATACCCACCGGCCTCCTCACCGACAGGATAGGCAGCAAGAAGATGCTGCTCCTCAGCTTCGCGTTCGCCGCCGCCGGCGCCACGCTAGCCGGCGTAGCAAGGAACCCGGTCATGCTGGTAGCCGCGATCAGCCTAGTCTACATCAACACCACCATCTACCACCCCGCCAGCTACAGCTACACCACCAAACTCTTCAAGCCACAGGACCGGAGTAAGGCCCTCGGCCTCCACGGAGCCGGCGGCACCCTAGGCCACGCCATGGGGCCACTAGCCGTGAGCCTCCTCATCGGCGTCCTCGCCTGGCAGTGGAGACAGGTCTACCTAGTCCTCGCCGTCCCCATGATCATAGGCATCGTCATGGTGCTCTTCATCGAGGAGGAGACCCCCGAGGAGAAGAAGCTAAACGACGTGAAGCCCGAGGAGGAAGGCGACTCCGAGAGGTTCCTGACCGCGAGCCTCGTCATGTTCCTCGTATACTCCGCGCTCCGCAGCATGGGGGGCAGCATGATAAGCAGCTTCCTGGTCCTATACCTCCAGGACATCAGGGGCATGGACCTCGCCCTCGCATCTTTCGTAAGCAGCGCCACCACACTCACCGGGCTCATAGCGGCGCCCATCGGCGGCTACATGGCGGCCCGGTACGGCGACAAACGGTGGCTCCAGGTGGCGCTCCTCGCCGCGTTCACCCTCCTCGCCCTCAGCCTCAACATACCAAGCAACACGGCGTTCACCGCGCTCTACGTCGCCTACGGGTTCACCAACACCCTCGGCATGGCGCCTAGAAGCGCCATAATGGCGAAGCTCACACCCCGAAGACAGAGAGGGCTAGGCTACGCCCTGTTCTTCCTCCCGGGCAGCATCGTCGGCGCCTTCGCGCCGGTGGTGGCGGGGTACCTCGCCGGGCTAATAGGCTTTGGCAACGTCTTCAACATCGCCATAGCCATCAACTTCACGGCGCTGGCTGTGCTCAGGTTCGCCGTCAAGGTTGAGTGATTACCCTGTCTTGTACTTGGCGCCTATAGGGTAGACATCCCACGGCAGATACTTGTACTCTTCATTGAGTTATGATTGTATTCTAGAAACAGAGTAACGCTCCACGTGGAGTAAGTTTCAATTACCTTTGTTAATAAGAAATTACTATGGTTAACCAACGTGCTTTAGTTGTCGTTACCCTAATAATGGCATTAGGTGCAGCTACCGGATTTGGGTTATACTTCAAAGTTCAGGGCGAAAACGATCTTTTAACCTCTACTATTGATGATTTAGAGAGTCATGTCGCTGAGCTGCAAGCATCAGTTGATGAACTCCGGGCATCAGTGAATGAACTTGAGGAGCTGGGAGAGGAAAAAGATGAGGAGATTGCGACTCTCAGCTCTGAAGTTTATCAGTTAAACAATAGAATAATAGTCTTGACGGCGTCGTACCAGCAACTTGAGAGCGATTATTCCGACCTAAAAGGCGAGTATGATCAACTATGGGAGGAAAACAAGATGCTTCACACCTTGAATATCGGGAACAGTTTGACTTCCTATTATGATGCTCTAAGGTACGAGTTCGGGCCGTCAGGTACAACCAAATGGTGGAACGCTGCTGAAGATTCATGTATCTTTGCTGCTCAGCTAGCGCTTCATGACCTGCATGAACTCTATTGGATTAAAATTGAGGAGACTTACGGTGAAGATGTTGGTGAAGAGAGTTACAAGGAAGCTTATGAGATCTTGAAGAAGGCCATTGAATACTGTGAGATAAATTCAATGGATTCGGACACCGAAAAAATTGATAAAATACTTGACTTCATCACCTTGTATGTGGATTATGAGCCTGATCTGGATGACTCCCTTCGGGCGCCAGTTGAGACGCTTAGCCTCAGGTCTGGTGACTGCGACGATTTTTCTATCCTCGCTGCCGCCATGTTTGAGAAAGTAGGTATACAGTCAGCCATAGCTTTCTTTCAACTTGATGATTATGCTCATGCCATGATTCTAGTTCATATGGATGAATTAGATGGGTATCAGTCATGGGGTTATGATAATTTAACTAAATATGATTTAGAGCCGGGTCGCTGGACAATAATCGACCCTCAATTGGAGATAGAATTACAGGGTGATGACTTGATGTCAGAATACAAGATCTACATGGCCGTCGAGGTTGATTACGAGAAAGTAAGTTAAATTACTCTTATTTGATAGGTTCAAATAATGAAGGACATATAATGAGGGCAAAGGTATAATGAGCTAAAAGTTCGATCATTTTAAAAAGAGGATGATTATTCAGCACTTTATCTATATTTCGCGCCTATGGGGTAGACGTCCCACGGCAGGTGCCTGTACTCCAGTATGCTGAGGTCCGCCGGCCCCAGCCCCGGCGGGTCCACTTGGAAGTCCACGGCGCTCCAAGTGCCCTATCACGAGGCTCACTGGTCGGGACTTGATGAGCACACAGATACTGTGAGATACGTCGACTACCCGATGGATCCTCTAGGCATTGCACCGGCTGACCTGAAGCTGCTGACGTATGGGAACGTTCCATGGGACACATATCCCATTGGATAGAAGTATCGAGCCTGAGGCGGGTCTTGCCCACCCCCACACGGCATCAAGAGGTGCCTATTATTGCTCCACGTGGAGCAGGTGAAACAGGGTTAAAGGTGCTCCTCGAGGAGGGCCTCGATTTCACGGATTCTGTGGGGGTTCAGGGAGACGGTGCGCCGCTTCTTGTGAGGGAGCAGAAGGCCTTCCCTGATCAGCTCATCGATGGACGCTTGGACCCTCTTCCCGTCCTTCTTGACCAGCTTCCCCAGCCAGTC
>Ga0315533_1000735_pt1 | contig 26884 bp, 35 predicted proteins | sample SalMarSW160130MG_FD_203081 | JGI IMG/M metagenome (GOLD analysis project Ga0315533, IMG submission 203081) | Salt marsh sediment microbial communities from the Plum Island Ecosystem LTER, Massachusetts, United States - Salt Marsh Sediment SW1601-30 ... | reverse complement strand
CAATGGGCTTTCTTTTAAAGAAGTAGAAGCTTGCCGACTTTCTCATTATGGTAACTCCTCACGCTAAGTCAGTATCATTACTAACAATACCATGAGTGTCACCCATGTATCTCAGCCTCCGCAGTTATCCTAACAAAAAAGGGGGCTACAGCCCCCCTTTTTTGTCAGGGATCAAGGTTCACTGCCAGGAGATTTTCGACGGCTGCGGGCTAACCTCCATCCTACCTTTGACCGCCTCCACTAGCTTCGGGGTGGGATAGCGCTGACTGCGACGCAAGAAGGAGGGAACGTCCAGAGTATCACCCTCGCCTCTCATTAAGCGGCGAAGTTCCTCCACGTTGGGTGCCCCCTTGCCATACTGGCTGGTAAAGCCGGTAGCGATAATGGTGATCTTAACCTCGCTGTCCATCTTAGGATCAAATACCACTCCGAAGATGACATTGGCTCTGGGGTCGACTGCTTGGCTGATAACTTGAGCTGCCTCATTACATTCGAAAAGGGTAAGGCTTGGACCCCCAGTGATGTTAAACAGCACACCCTTGGCTCCACTTACGGAGACGTCGAGCAGCGGACTTGCTAAGGCGCTTTTGGCAGCTTCAGCGGCTCGATTCTGTCCACTGCCTTTACCCACAGACATCCACGCTGGGCCAGCATCTTTCATCACTGATTTGATATCAGCGAAATCGAGGTTAATCAAGCCGGGGACAGTGACAACTTCGGAGATAGCCTGGACTCCAAGAAGAAGAGCGTCATCAGCCAATTTGAAAGCGCTATCAATGGTTGTCTTGGCGTCACACAGCTGCAGCAGACGGTCGTTAGGTATAATAATCAGGGTGTCTACCTTTTCAGTCAGACTGAGTATGCCTTCTTCAGCTACTTCAGTTCGGTGTCCTCCCTCAAAACCAAAGGGTTTGGTTACTACCCCAATGGTAAGGGCACCACTTTCCTTGGCTATCTGAGAGACTACAGGAATGCCACCGGTGCCTGTGCCACCCCCCATGCCAGCACTGACAAATACCATATCAGCTTCCCCAACGAGCTCCTCAACCGTCTGGCGACTTTCCTCGGCTGCCTTAAATCCCACTCTGTGATCTCCACCTACCCCTAACCCCCTGGTCAGTTTCTCACCCAATTGAATACGCGTAGGTGCCTCGACTAATGCCAGAGCCTGGGCATCTGTATTCATAGCTATGAAGTCGATGCCTCTTATGCCCTCACGAACCATGCGATTGATGGCATTACAGCCACCACCACCAATGCCTATGGCTTTAATTCTTGCCGGTGTTGGAGCGAAAGTCGTTTTTGCCATTTACACCTCCTTTCTTAAGAAACATTTAAGTCTATTATTTCTTAGCCATGAAATACTTTCCGTATCAACCTAACAAGGCCGCCCAAAACGCCGCCTCTTTTCACTTGCCAGGCTGACCCTTCCTTACTTCTCGCCTGCCAGAGGATGAGTCCCGTAGTGGTGGCATAAGCTGAGTCACGAAGAATATCAGTAATGCCATAAATGCCTGCTCCCAAAGGTGCGCCTTTTCGTACTGGCATTCGCAGCACTGCTTGCCCTAGCTCAGCGAGGCCAGTCATGTTGGCTGTGCCGCCAGTAAGTACCAAGCCGCAGGGTGCCAAACGTTGATAATCAGTGGTGGGCATTTCCAGGAGTATCAGTTCAAATAATTCCTCCATTCGGGAGCGGATAATGTCGCACAGCTCATGGTAGGAAGCACTATGACCATTTTCTATGCCGGTCATAGTCACCTCGTCATCGGTCTCCATTCCTGGTGTTACATTACCGTATGTCTTCTTCATTCTCTCAGCCACATGGAAAGGCAAGCCCAAGCCGATGGCGATATCGCTGGTTACCTGATAACCAGCCACCGGAATAATTGCGGTGTGGTAGATATTGCCGTCTTTGAACACAGCTATGTCTGTGGTACCACCACCGATATCAGCCATGATAACGCCACTATCCCTTTCCTGGCTGGCCAATACTGCTTCCCCGCTAGCCAAAGGTTCCAGAATTAGGTCTTCAACCTCAACACCAACACTACGAATACATTTGGCTAGATTTCGCACGGAAGACACCGATGCGGTAATAATATGAGTTTCTACATCTAGCCTGGTGCCGTGCATACCTACTGGTTGTTTTACCCTTTCCTCCCCGTCTAGGGTGTAGAAGCGAGGAATAGCATGAAGCAACTTCTTACCTTCAGGAACAGGGATACTGCGAGCCGCAGACAATACTCTTTTGAGATCTTCAGAACGAACCATACGGTCATCACGTGGAATGGCTACCACCCCTCGGTTGTTGATACTACTTATATGCCTGCCAGTAACCCCCACATAAACAGAATCTATCCGCATGCCACTAATTCTCTGGGCTTCCCTTACCGAATCAGCAATGGAATCCCTAGCCTCATCCATGTTGACAACGATCCCTTTATGCATGCCATGGCTGGGGACAACACCTACTCCTAGAACTTCGATATCATCTTGTGCTCTGATACTAGCTACTATAGTGGCTATTTTGGTTGTGCCTACATCGATGGCGGAGACAATTTTCTTTGTCATTCTCACCTCCTTTCCTTTTCTAAATGCTTAAGGCATTCGGCTATTCTCATTTTTGCGCTGCGGCTGCGTGGGTTGGATTCTATCTCCAACGAGGCAGGTTTAATCACCTTCCTTGAAATGAGTTCCAAAGTGCAGTTGCCAGCCTCGTTTCGCATGAATTCCTTGACTATTCGATCCTCAAGGGAGTGATAGCTGATAACTACTAGCCTGCCATGAAAGCGTAGAAGATTGATGGTTTGTTCCAGAGCTAGTTTTAGGTTCTCTAGCTCTCTATTGACAGCAATACGCAGAGCCATAAAAGTCCTAGTGGCGGGGTGAATTCTGCCACGTTTGCTGCCAAGGACCTGCTCTACTACTTGAGCAAGTCGTAAGGTAGATGTAATAGGGCGGCTGCGCACAATGTGCTTAGCTATTCGCCGTGGATGACGCTCCTCACCGTATTCCTCTATAATGCGGGCTAATTCTTGTTCAGGTAAGTCGTTGACGATGTCAGATGCGGTTAACTCTTGCCTTGGATCAAATCTCATATCAAGAAGCGCCTCGCGCTGAAAGCTAAAGCCTCGCTGAGCTGTATCCAGCTGCAAGGACGAGATGCCAAGGTCGAGAAGAATGCCATCAACCGGATAGAAATCGTATTTCCTGCAGATAGCCTCAAGGTTAACGAAGTTGTCGTTAATTAAGATAGCTGCCTCGCTGTAGTCACTGAGTTCCACCTGAGCTAGTCTAATGGCCTCAGGATCGGCGTCAATACCTAGGAGCCTTCCAGAAGGCAGAATCCTTTCCAAAATAGCCTGAGCATGTCCACCTAGACCCACTGTACAGTCAACAAAGTGCCCTCCAGGCTGAGGTTGTAATCCCCCCATAGCTTCACTAACCATAACGGGCAGGTGGGTTGGCAAGGACTTAGTCACGGCCATTAGCTACTCCCAAGGCTCTCCATAATCTGCGTAGCTTGTTCCTCAGCTGCTTCCTTTTCCTGTTTCCATGTCTTCTCATTCCAGAGCTCAACATATTGGTTGGCGCCAACAACAACTACGGTATCGCCAATCCCGGCATACTTACGCAATGGTAAAGGTAATGTTATCCTGCCTTGCTTATCAAAGGAGACGCTGAAAGCAGCGCCAAAGATGGCACGGTTGAGTCTTCTTAGGTTACCCGAGGTTACCGTCCTACCAGCTAGACTATCAGCCAGCCTTTTCCATTCCGCCTCTGGGTAAACGGCAACGCATTTCTCTGACCCTCGAGTCAATACCGCAGCCGCTTTCATGTCCCGCCTAAATTTTGGTGGCAAGGGTAACCTCCCCTTTTCATCAACCCTATATTGGTATTCACCAAAAAACATTCCCCTTCTCCTTTTCCTGGCACTATCCACCCTTTTTCCCCACTTTGCCCCACTTGTATAATTAAATTCCTATGCTCATATTTTGTCAAGTCTTTTTCGCCCTTTTTGCTGACTTTTTCAATTTCTTTTAACCTTCCTCTATGATAAGATGAATAGTTTGAGAAGACTGTCACCCAGAGAGTTCAATGCGTATTGATATATTGTGTCTCTTTCCTGAGATGTTTATCTCCCCACTTAGCCAAAGCCTTATCAAACGGGCTAATGAGCAAGGATTAGTGGATATCGTGATTCACAATATCCGTGACTACACTCACAACAGACACCATACAGTAGACGACTACCCTTATGGAGGCGGACCCGGGATGGTGCTCAAACCTGAGCCTGTCTTTGAAGCAGCCGAGGACATAAGACAACAGATTGCCACCAGTGAGATGCCCGTCATTTTACTCACTCCCCAAGGCAGGCTTTTTAGCCAACAGGTTGCCCGCGAACTGGCGCGCCATACACACCTTATGTTGATTTGTGGTCACTACGAAGGCATAGATGAGAGAGTGCGTGAGCACTTAGCCACTGATGAAGTTAGCATCGGGGATTATGTACTTAGTGGGGGTGAATTAGCTGCCATGGTCATAACGGACACCGTGGTCAGGCTTATACCGGGAGCACTTGGCTCACCGCTATCGGCAGATAGTGATTCCTACAGCGATGGGCTTCTGGAATACCCTCAATACACAAGACCCAAGGTATATCGAGATTGGTCAGTGCCTTCAATTTTGCTTTCAGGAAATCATGGCGAGATAGCTCAATGGCGGCGCAATCAAGCCATCTTACGAACGGCAAAGCGACGCCCCAATCTTATGAAAACGGCAACTCTCTCAGATAAGGAGAAGAAATGGATATCAGAGAACTTGTTAAGCCTGAAATAGATCCCAATATTACTCGGATTTCCCCTGGTGATACTGTTAAGATCAGATTAAGGATGGTGGAGGGAGGCAAGGAGCGTTTGCAGCACTTCCAAGGAATGGTGATCAGGACCAGAAAGGGTGTTGATGGCGGAAATTTTACCATAAGGCGGGTAGTCAACGGGATTGGAGTAGAGCGCACTTTTCCCTTCCAATCTCCTCATATCCAGGGCGTAGAGGTACTCAAGCAAGGCAAGGTACGCCGAGCTAAGCTTTATTATATGCGTCAGCTGAGTGCCAAGCAGGCCCGACTTAAGGAAAGACGAGAGAAGGTAGTGGAGCAAGCTCCACCGCAAGAGGAGGATTAGACCCTCCAAGTATCTTGAATGAGTTATGCTGAGGTAGCAGTTAACTCCCCTGGAAGCCGCTCCACTTTCTGTTACGCCATTCCATCGAAGCTAAACATCGACGTAGGACAGGCAGTTTGGGTTCCCTTCGGAGCCAGAGTCATCCAAGGCATTGTTGTCGAACTATCTGAGCAACCGTCAGTTCAAGCAACTAAAGAAGTACTCGAACCCGCCACGGATTATCCCTTACTTTCCCCGATGCAAATCGAGCTTGCCCAATGGGTAAGCGAGCACTATCTTTGTCCCCTTTTCGATGCCATTGCCTTAATGTTACCTCCAGGCTTTGAGAGGCAGACTATCACCTATCTTCGGCTAGTAGGCTGTCAGGATAGCTTGCCATCACTTACGCCGGAGCAAAGGCAAGCCCTCCATCTCATAGAGAAAACAGGCAACGCAAGCTTAAAGGAACTGGAGAGGAAGTTCGGCGCGAAGAAAGCCAAGCAACTCACCGATCAACTTGTTCACCGCCATCTAATAACAAAGAATCAGGAGCTTGAACCACCTAGAGTGAAGCCAAAGACAATTCCTTATGTGAAACTGACAGCTGGCAAAGATGAGATTGAGAGTGAAATGACTCGGCTGAGCAAATCCAGGGCCTACAGGCAGGCGGAGTTGCTAGATTTCCTGAACCAACAAACTCAGCCTATCCCTATTAATGAACTCAGGAGGCGTCTTGATTGCCCTCTAGCAGCTATTAGAACCTTGGAAAATCGCCGTTTGCTTTCCATAGAGCCAGTTCAGGTGAGGCGTGATCCAATGTCCCACCTCAGCTTCACGCCTACTTCACCCCCAGTTTTCACCCTATCGCAGCAAGCCGCCTGGAAATCAATCCAAGATAACTGGAACTGCGGCTCACCGCCTGTTTTCCTCCTCTTCGGCGTTACTGGCAGTGGCAAGACTGAAATTTACTTAGGAGCTTTAGCTAAAGTCATCGCGACAGGTAGACAAAGCGCCTGCCTTGTCCCTGAAATCGCCCTTACTCCACAAACCGTGGACAGATTTGCTAGCCGCTTTCCTGGACGTGTAGCAGTACTGCATAGTGGTCTCTCCCCAGGCGAGCAGTTTGATGAGTGGCAGTGGATAAAAGAAGGAAACTGTGATGTAGTTATTGGGCCAAGGAGCGCTCTATTCGCCCCCCTGCCTGACCTCGGCCTCATTATTATTGACGAGGAGCACGAATGGACGTACAAACAAGAAGATAGATCACCTCGCTATCATGCCAGAGACGTGGCTATTAGATTAGCTCGGCTTAGCGATGCTGTTGTTATCCTGGGCAGCGCTACCCCAGATATTGAGACCTTCCATAAGGCACAATTAGGACAGTATCACCTAGTGGAACTAAGAGAGAGGATTACCCCCCGTGGCTACTCTCCCCTCCCCGAAGTAAACATAATAGATATGAGAGAGGAACTTAGAGCAGGGAACACAAGTTTGTTTAGCCGTTCATTATTAGCTGCTATGAAAGAAACGCTTAGGCGAAATGAACAAGTAATTCTTTTTCTCAACCGTCGTGGCACAGCTACCTTTGTTCAGTGCCGCGATTGCGGCTTTGTCTTTCGCTGCCCACGCTGCTCCATAGCCCTTACCTACCATTCTATGGAGAGAAAGCTAACTTGCCACCGCTGTCATTACTCTACTCCAGTCCCCCAGTCTTGCCCCAAATGCCTTAACCGCCGCCTCAAGTTCTTCGGCATTGGCACGCAGAGAATAGAAGATGAGCTCAAGCGCCTTTTCCCGCAAGCTAGACTGCTTCGCTGGGATAAGGATGTAACCACAAAGAGACACGCTCACGAGGAGTTATTGACCGCTTTTCGTGACCGTAAGGCGGACGTGCTTATTGGCACTCAGATGATAGCTAAGGGCTTAGACATGCCCCAAGTAACTTTAGCCGGGATAATCAGTGCTGATACTGGGCTCAACTTTCCTGACTTTCGAGCAGGTGAACGTGCCTTCCAACTCTTATGTCAAGTAGCTGGCAGAGCCGGACGTGGACTTAAAGCAGGAGAAGTCATCATTCAAACATATTGCCCTGACAACTACGCTATTCAATCTGCTGCCAAGCATGATTATCTGGGTTTCTACAACCAGGAGATAGAATATCGACGCCGTTATGATTACCCTCCCTTCAGTCAGTTCACCCGCTTGGTTTACGCCCATACTAACAATGAGTTGTGTCGACGCGAGGCAGAGAGGATGAGCCAAGTTATCCTCAAAGAAAAAGAGAGAGCAGGTATAGCCAACTTAAGCTTGATCGGTCCTGTGCCTGCCTTTGCCGCCAGGGTTAGAGGCCGATATCGCTGGCAGATCATTATTCGAGGTAACGACCTGGACCAGTTCTTATCGCAGATGGCCTTGCCTCAGGGCTGGACGGTGGATGTTGACCCAGTAGGTATAATATAGCCCCAAGCACAAAACTGAAAGATATTGAGTTAAGGCAGAACAACATGAAAGTATTAGGCATCATGGGCAGTCCCAGGAGGCAAAGCAACACTGAGATCCTTCTTGACAGAGCATTGGCAGGAGCCAAGGAGATGGGGGCGGAAGTGGAAAAAGTGGCCGTTTCCGAGCTTAAAATCCAGCCGTGTTTGGAAATCTATGCTTGCCGCAAAGACGGAAAGTGTGCCATCAAAGACGATATGCAACAGCTTTATGAGAAGCTTCTGAAAGCTGACCATATCGCATTTGCCTCGCCCATATTCTTCTACGGCCTTACCAGCCAAGCGAAGGCAATAGTAGATAGATGCCAAGCGCTTTGGGTAAGAAAATACGTACTGGGCATGGGGAAGGAGGATAGACGGATACGGAGAGGAGTGTTCATCTCGGTTGGTGCTACTCAAGGGGAACGGCTGTTTGATGGTGTGGTACTTACGGTAAGATATTTCTTCGATGCCATTGGCGTGAAATATGCCGGAGATTTACTAATCAGGGGTATTGATGGCAAGGCCAAAATTAGGGAGCACGCTACAGCTTTGCAAGATGCCTTCCGTATTGGCCAGCAGCTTGTTTCTCCACATATCACCCGTTGACTTTGACAACGCCCCTCCTGAACGATATAATAACAAGTTAGTTAGCCTTGCATCTTGGTCTCATTGCTGCATCAAAGAGAGTGAAGGGGGATGTACATGTTGCGACAGCCCAGAGCATCCAAGTAACGGCTGGACATGAATACAGCTAGTAACCTTTCGGGGTTTGCTAGCTTTTTTATTTACCTGGAAGCAGAGGGGCAGGGCATTGCCTATTTGGAGTAGAGACTAGCAATAAAGGAGGTAAGGGAATATGGCAATGGAACGATGGCGAGCCTGGGACGAACTCAGGGAGGGGAAGGAGCTAAAGCTGCCCTTCAAGCCCACCGCTATCTTCAGAGACTAAGGCTATGAAGGAGGAGTTGAATTATGGCCATATTTACCAGCAGTGAGCTTATTGAAGTTGCCCTGGGGATCGAGAGGAACGGGGCAGCCTACTACAGTTCGCTCGCCGAGTCAGCCACAGATGCTTCACTCAAAGACACCTATTATCATCTGGCTGATATGGAACGAGAGCACATCAAAATCTTTCAAAATCTGTTGGATTCGGCAGGCAAGTATCAGCCACCCTATGCTGGTGAAGCTGCGGAGGAATATGAACAGTATCTAAAGGCACTCGTTGATTCAACTGTGTTTACTGATGATAAGGTTGCCCGGCAAATGGCACAGAAGGCAGCTAACCCGGCTGAGGCGATCCAACTAGCGCTGGGTGCAGAAAAGGACTCCATTCTATTTTACAGCGAGATGCGCGACCTTGTTCCGAAGCAAGACCGGCCAATCATAGATAAAATAATCAATGAGGAAAAATCCCATATGAGACAGCTCTCCAGTCTTAAGAGAAAATTCGCCTAGAAAGGAGGCCAGAAATGCAGCAGCAGGAAGTGACGAAGACGATGGAGATACTCCAGTCCGCAATTCAAATGGAGATAGACGGCAAGGAGTTCTACCAACAGGCAGGTGAGAAGAGCAGCAACAAGCTAGCCAGGGAGCTATTTCACAGACTGGCCAGTGAGGAAGATGACCATCGCAGGAAATTTGAGGAAATATATGAAGCGCTGAAAAAAGGTCAGGATTGGCCTGCTGTGGAACCGCCATCTCTGAAAGGGAAACAGCTCGAGACCATATTTCTCAAAGCCAGCAAGGAGCTAGGCAGTGAAATCAAGATAGCCGAGTCTGAACTTGAGGTTATTGAGACAGCTATGAATATGGAGCTTAAGACTTACGACCTTTATCGTTCCCAAAGCGAGCAAAGCACCTCCACCCTGCAAAAGCGGTTTTATCAAGCCATCGCTGCCGAGGAACGAGGACATCACCTTGCCCTCCTCGATTCATACGAATATCTTACTGATCCTGCAGGCTGGTTTACTGTGAAGGAACACTGGACTTTAGAAGGAGGTTGAACAAGCAATTAGTGGAATTGTTAACATGAGTGAAACTGTATTAAGCATTAAACAGCTAACTGTGGGAGTGGAGAACAGGCAGATCCTGCATGACATAGATTTGGAAATCAGCTCTGGCGAGACTCATGTGCTGTTCGGTCCCAATGGAAGTGGGAAAAGCACCCTCCTCATGGCCATAATGGGCTTTCCTAGGTACCAGATAAGCAAAGGCAACATCTTCTTCAGGGACAGGGACATAACCATGCTGCCGCTGGACGAGAGGGCCCGATTGGGGATCGGCATATCTTTTCAGCGGCCACCAGTAGTCCGAGGTGTAAAAACGCGCGACATGGTGGCTGCCTGTCTCAAAGACCAAAGAAATGAGAAGAGTATCGGCAGGCTAGCTGAGAAGGCCGATCTGGTTGATTTCCTGGATAGAGAGACAAACTATGGATTCTCTGGAGGCGAGATAAAGCGCTCGGAGATGATGCAGCTACTGGCTCAAAAACCCGAATTGAGCTTACTAGACGAGCCTGAGTCCGGCGTTGACCTGGTAAATATAGCCCTGATAGGCAAGTTGATAAATGAGCTACTTGAGAAGAATCGCCGAATACGTGATCGCAAGCACGCTGGACTCATCATAACCCATACTGGTCATATTTTGGATTACGTTAATGCCCGCACCGGCTATGTCATGCTTGACGGCAGGATAATCTGCCAAGGTGACCCTCATGAGATTTTGGCCACAATCAAAGAAAAGGGCTACGAGGAGTGCGCCAGATGCGTGAAATAGAATCTTCCAAGTCACACCGGGATAAAGCTAAGGCTGCGTTGGCAAAGCCGGCAGCCTTCGGCAAGGATATAGATTTGAGTGGTTATGCGAGCTCAGGCACCGAACAACCTTACCAGGCTGACCCGTCGGAGCTTTCTGCTGTAGCCAAGAAGCAGATGCTGGATGTAGGGGTCATGCTGGACGACAGCAGCCAAAGGTCAGGAACCTTTATCCAGATGGATAACACTCCAGTGCATAGTTCAATCAGGCAAGAGGGCATAGAAGTCATGGCTACCAGCCAGGCTCTAGAAAAGTATGATTGGCTGTCTGACTACTGGTGGCAGGCAGTAGTCGTAGATACTGACAAGTACACTGCTAGTGTCGAACTGAACCAGCATAACGGTTATTTCATCCGGTCTCTGTCTGGCTCTAAGAGCATCTACCCGGTCCAGGCTTGTCTCTACCTGACAAAAGCGCAGCTAACCCAGAACGTGCACAATATCATTATTGCTGAAGAGGACTCAGAGCTACACATCATTACTGGTTGTACTACCGCCTCCAACGAGGAAAGCGGACTGCATCTCGGAGTATCCGAGTTCTACGTAAAGAGAGGAGCAAAGGTTACTTTTACCATGATACACAACTGGAACCCAGAGGTAGCGGTCCGCCCTCGCACTGGAATAGTTGTTGAACAAGATGGCGTATTCCTTAGCAACTACGTGCTTATGAAGCCGGTACGTTCACTGCAAATGTATCCTGCAGCCAAATGCATAGGTGAAAATGCTGTTGTCAGGTATAACAGCATTCTGGTAGCAGGCCAGGGGTCATCACTGGATGTTGGTGCCCGAGCGATCCTCAACGCCGAGGGAGCAAAGACAGAAATCGTATCACGGGCCATAACTACTGGAGGCGAGATCATTGCTCGTGGTTACATAGAAGGCAATGCACCTGATGTAAAGGGGCATCTTGAATGCCGGGGGCTTATTTTGCAGGGAGCAGGTACCATTCACGCCATACCTGAACTTAAGGGCAACCTGGCCGGCATTGACCTGTCCCACGAGGCAGCAGTGGGCAAGATAGCTGAGGAAGAAGTGGAGTATCTGATGGCCCGAGGGCTAAGTCGATCTGAGGCTACAGCCACTATAGTCAGGGGCTTTCTCCGGGTGGACATCGAAGGACTACCGCCAATGTTAAGCGCCGAATTGCGGAAGGCTGTCGAAGCCAGCGAGAAGGACCTAATGTAGATAGAACTAAGAGAGGTGACAAGTGAATACTAAAGCCCTGCATAAGTTAGGCTACGGTTTGTACGTGGTAAGCTCGGTAAAGGGAGATAAAATAAATGGGCAAATCGCCAACACCGTGTTTCAGATAACCTCTGAGCCACCGACAATCGCTGTAAGCATCAACAAAACTAATCTGACCCATGAGTTTATCGAGGAAAGCAAAGTGTTAGCCGTCTCAGTCCTGCCGCAGGATACGCCGCTCTCTTTCATCGGCCGCTTTGGGTTCAAGTCAGGCAGGGACATAGACAAATTTGAGGGCATTGGTTACAGAAAAGGCGAGACCCAGGCTCCCGTGCTCATTGATAATTCCCTCGCTTATCTAGAAGCCAGGGTGACTCAAGGAGTAGATGTGGGAAGCCACACCATTTTCATAGCCAAGCTTGCGGGCGCGGATATCCTCAAAGAGGGCGAGCCGATGACCTATGCCTACTATCATCAGGTCAAGCGCGGCACCACTCCTAAGACAGCTCCCAGCTATATCGAGGAAAAGAAAGGAGCACCCAAAATGGCCAAATATAGGTGCACTGTTTGTGGCTATATATATGACCCGGAATTAGGAGACCCAGATGGCGGCATTGCTCCAGGAACACCCTTCGAGGAAATACCGGATGACTGGGTATGCCCCGTCTGTGGAGCGGCTAAAAGCGATTTCGAAAAACTGGAAGAGTGATTGAGGTGTAGCAATGATAGAGAATCTAAGCAAAGAGCAATTGGAAGGACTACTCGAAGCACTACCGGTAGAGATATCTTTCGTTGACGAGAACGATTTAGTCAGATTTTGGAATAAACATGAAACCAGAATCTTCAAACGGCCAATTTCTGCAATTGGTAAATCCGTTCAAGATTGTCACCCAAAGCAGAGCGTGGATAAAGTGAACCAAGTATTGTCTGACTTGAAGAGTGGCAAAAGAGAGTCAGCGGATTTCTGGATAAATCTCGGCGACAAAAAGGTATATATTAGGTATTTTCCTGTAAGGGATAAGACAGGCAAATACCTGGGCACCTTGGAAGCCACCCAGGATATCACGCAAATAAAGAAGATTGAGGGAGAAAAAAGGTTATTAGAATACTGAAGAAGGGGGCAAATGAAACCGAGAGAAATAAGACCCAGAGTCCACTGGGTTGGAGCAATTGACTGGGATAGACGTCTCTTTGATGCTCTAATCCCGCTTCCTGACGGAACAGGCTACAACGCTTATCTGGTACAGGGCAGCCAGAAAGTAGCGCTAATAGATACCGTTGATCCTTCCGTGACAGAGGTGCTCATGTCTTATCTAGAAGACATTCCTGTTATTGACTACGTCATCGCCAACCACGCCGAGCAGGACCATTCTGGCTCTATACCTAAGGTTCTAGACAAGTATCCCGATGCCAAAGTAGTCACTACACCCAAAGGGAAGGGTATGCTTATGGATTTGTTACTTGTCCCTGATGACAGGTTCATCACTGTGAACGATGGTGAAACTTTGTCACTGGGAGATAGAACCCTGGAGTTTGTCCATGCTCCGTGGGTGCACTGGCCTGAGACCATGCTCACATATCTTCGTGAGGATAAGGTGCTCTTTCCCTGTGACCTTTTCGGCTCCCATCTCGCCACCACAGATTTGTATCTGACCGACGAGGGGCAAGGCTACGAAGCAGCTAAGAGGTACTATGCTGAAATTATGATGCCCTTCCGCACCAGCATCCAGAAACATCTGGAGAAAATAAGGCATTACCAGATTGACATCATCGCCCCCAGCCACGGCCCCATGCATGCCAAACCATCGTTCATCTTAGAAGCCTATCATAGCTGGGTTTTCGATCCACCCAGAAATATCGTTGTCTCGCCTTACATCTCTATGCATGGCAGCACCCACAAGATGGTGGAGTATTTCGTCGGGGCTTTGGCCGATAGGGGCGTCACGGTTAAGCAGTTCAACCTGTCTGTAGCAGATACCGGGAAACTGGCAATAGCACTGGTGGATGCAGCTACCATGGTCATCGGCACTCCTACTGTTCTGGCTGGTCCGCATCCCAATGTCGCTTATGCTGCACTCCTGGCCAATGCCCTAAGGCCCAAACTTCAGTTTCTCTCGATTATCGGCTCCTATGGCTGGGGTGGCAGGGCAGTAGAACAGCTTCAAGGAATGATTCCTAACTTGAAGGTTGAGGTGCTGGATCCTGTAATTAGCAAGGGATTCCCCAAGGAAGAGGATTTCAAGGCTCTTGATAACTTAGCCCAGGCTATCGCCCAAAAGCATAGAGAGCATGGCTTCGCTTGATAATGCTTTACAGAAGGGAGGCCCGAAATGCCCAAAGTAGTAATAATTTACGACACGAGAAGTGGGAATACGGGAACGATGGCAGAAGCGATCCAGGAAGGAATGAAAGAAGGCGGGGTTGAAGTTCTGTTGAGAAGGACTGCCCAGGTGAAGGCAGATGATCTTACAAATATTGATGCCGTGGTTCTTGGCGCTCCAACTTATCATCATGACCTAATCCAATCAATGAAGACGTTCCTTTTCGAGATGGAGAAGGCAGACTTGAAAGGGAAGGTCGGAGCAGCATTTGGCTCCTATGGATGGAGCGGCGAATCCGTCCAGATGATGACTGATACCATGAAGCATATCTTTGGAATGAACGTGATAGAGCCGGGATTGAAAATACTACGCAGACCAAGTGAGCGTGGTTGGGAGCAATGCCAGGAATTCGGAAGAACGGTTGTTGAGAAAGTAAAAGAAATGAAGAGTTAGGGGGCGATGGAAGTTATGCTTAGTGGATGTCCCGGAGCCGATAAAATCAAGAATCCCGTTCCTTATTATAAGAACTGTCCTCGATGTGGCAGGGAAGTCGAGATATGGAGTGATGAGTTCTATGCTAAGTGCCCTAAGTGTGGAGAAATTGTCCTTGGGGAAAATGTTCCTTCCTGCGTAGAGTGGTGCAAATATGCCAGGGAATGTCTTGGGTTGAGGAGATATAATCGTTTGATGGAAGAAGAGAAAGTGTACGACAGATTAATTCGAGAAAGAACTTGAAGAGGTACTGAAAAACGCTGGAGTTGAAATTGAAGACATTCTAACAAATAACTACTATCAGACCAGGGAGGTAAGGAAATGAGATTCGGAGATATCTTAAAAAACAAAGAGGCTGAGGGAAAAGAGAAACATGTCCCGATAATAGAGGTTGGCAAGGGAAGAGGTGAGGCAGGTGCAGATATTGTCCACGTGGTAGTTGGAAAAGAGGTGCCCCACCCCAACACTGTAGAACATCACATTGCCTGGCTAGAGCTGTATGGGGTAAAGAAAGACGGACAGGTAATAGACCTTGGTAGGTCTGCCTTTGCCCCTTCCTATACCAGCCCCAACGTCAGGTTTCAGGTGCCGGTGGAGCAATTTAAGGCCTTTTGCGCTCTTTCTTACTGCAACATACATGGTTTGTGGGAAAACTGCGTAGAGGTCTAAAGGAGATGTAACATGAATAAGAAAGTAGCTATCTTCGCCTTCAATGGTGAGACAATGTACTTCGTTCACGCTTTGCTAAATGCTTTGGACATGAAGGAAAAGGGCTATGACACAAAGCTGATAATAGAGGGAAGTGCCACCAAGCAGATAAAGGAACTAGCAGAGCCCGATAAGCCCTTTGCCAAAATATACGCGAAGGTCAAGGAAGCCAGACTTATTGATTGTGTTTGCCATTCGTGTTCCGCTCAGACAGGCTCTTTAGAAAGCGCCAGGGAGCAAGGCCTTCCCCTGTGCAAGGAGATGTCAGGCCACCCCAGCATAGCTCGCTACATCGATGCAGAGTATCAAGTTTTGGTGTTCTGACTTCGTTAGAGACTACAAGAAGAAGGTGCGCAAGGTGATAGTGCAACACAAAAGCGAAGGGGACTCAGTTTGCAGTACATCTAACCAAATTGTGATCAATAGAAAGACGGGAATCAAATGATGGGTGACAAAGGAAGAGAAATCGTCAAGATGAATCCAGGGGAAGGAGGAGGCCAGCAATGAAAAGGTTAGGAGAGCATTTTCAGTCGGCAGATTGGAAGCAAGAGAAGCATGTGCCGGCAATTGAGTGCCCTTCCGAGCTGAAACCAGGTGAGCTATTTGAGGTCAAGGTCAGCCTGGGTAAGGCAGTAGCGCATCCCAACACCACAGAGCACCATATTCGCTGGATAGACGTTTTGTTTCACCCCGAGGGAGAAAAGTCTACCTATCAAGTGGGCCATTTTGAATTTACGGCCCACGGCGAATCGGTCGAAGGGCCTAATACAGGGCCTGTCTACACCAATCACGAAGCGTCATTCTCTATGAAGATAACCAAGCCAGGCACTATCTATGCTCTAGCCTTGTGCAACATTCATGGTCTATGGGAGAGCGCTGAAGAAATCAGCATCGCCGGGTAATGATGTAATTAGCATTGCGTTTTCGAGAATCGGATTGCGAAGGAGGATTCTTAGTTAACAGGATGGAGAAAGGAGGGTGGATATGTAGAGTGAGCAATTGAGTCGTGATAACAGAGAAATTGAAATAGAGGAGGTAAACATGGAGGAACTAAGAGAAGAAGTAGCTCATATGCCGCGGATAGGTGAGCCGGCGCCAGCTTTCGAAGCAGTAACCACTCACGGAGTGCTTAAGCTGGAGGATTTCAAGGGAAGCTGGCTTATCCTGTTTTCCCACCCGGCGGATTTCACCCCGGTGTGCACCACTGAGTTCATCGCTTTCACTGAAATCTTTCCGGAACTACAAAAGCGAGGGGTAGAGCTTTTGGGCCTTAGTGTGGACAGTACCTCTTCGCACATTGCCTGGGTGCGCAATGTAGAGGAGAAAACCAAGGTAAAGATACCCTTCCCAATTATCGCTGATCTTAACAAGGAAGTCTCTCTTGCCTATGGTATGATTCATCCAGGGCAGAGTAAGACCGAGACTGTCAGATGCGTGTTTGTAATAGACCCGAACCAGATTATCAGGACGATACTTTATTACCCACTGACCACCGGCAGGAATATGGACGAAATACTGAGAATAGTAGACGCCCTGCAAACGACGGACAAACACGCAGTGGCTACTCCAGCTAACTGGAGACCGGGTGATATGGTAGTGGTACCGCCACCGAACACTCAAGAAATGGCCGAAGAGAGGGTCAAGCAAGGATACGAGTGCGTAGACTGGTATCTCTGCAAGAAGAAACTGTAGCTAGAAATAGGAGGTGGATATGGCATGCATTAGCCCTGATGGAAAACCTACCGAGTCAGGCACCAAGATGCTTCGCGCTCTCAAGCCAGGACCCAGCTCAGCTGAAGAAATCGCCAAAAATGCCGGCCTGCCACTTTTCCGAGTGAGAAGTGGGCTCCGAGAACTAGCTCAGGCTGGCCTAGCCATCGAGAAGGATAATAAATATGAACTCAGCGGAGGGGGTGCCAAGCTAACCGATTAAGAAACTGTAAATACGCGGCTGAGAGCGAAATCAGGCGGAGGCTCATGTCGAGCTTTCAGTTGCGTTTCGCCGATGCCCTCAGCCACGTATGTCACATCCGTGCTGCGCCAGAAGAAAGACTCAGGAACTGGTCTGCCAAATGGGTAGAAATTTGTTACGGAGGTTAGGAAAATGTACAAGAAAATGTTGGTACCGTTGGATGGGTCAGAGTTTTCAGAGTGTGTACTTGATCATGTCAGAGCGATAGCTATAGGATGCCAGGTTCCAGAGGTGGTTTTGCTAGGAGTAGCAGAACCTGTCACCCACCAGCTCTATTACATGGTAGGTATAGAAAACCAGGTCGATGATATGCAAAAGCAAACGGAAAAGTATGCTGAGAGTTACCTTTCAAAAGCAGCGGATAGCCTGAAGAAAGACGACATAGCTGCCCAGACGGCTGTAGTCTCAGGCAGGGCGGCTGAAGAAATACTTGACTATGCCAACAAGAACCAGGTAGACCTGATTATCATGAGCACCCACGGCAGGTCAGGGGTTTCGCGTTGGGTACTCGGCAGCGTGACCGATAGGGTTGTACGCCATTCCAGAGCTCCCGTGTTGACCGTCGCACCAACTGAATGCAGGTGAACTGAGTAACGCGGCTGGCAAAGCATTTGCTTGGCTATTGGCTGACGCCCTATGCTAGGGAACCTCAAGGACAGGTTGACAAGTGCTGAAGCTCCTATACTCAAGGTAGGAGTGTACTCGTTGCTGGTCAACACGTCTTTGACAGGGACAAAGCTGGCCTTGTCCTTCATTGCAGGTAGTCTGGCACTGAGGGCCGATGCCATTCATTCGCTTGTCGATGTCTTTGGCTCAATAGCTTTGATCCTCGGTCTGGTCATATCGGGGCGGAAGAGCAAGAGCTTTCCTTATGGTCTATACAAAGTAGAGAATGTAGTATCGGTTGTCATCTCGCTGTTACTGTTCCTAACAGCCTATGAAATAGCGAGACAGGCTATCACTGCCGGGACTACAGCTACTCTGTACAGTGGCTGGGTGCTTGGGGCGGTTGGCGCCTTGGTGCTGGTTCCTCTGCTGTTCGGTCGTTACGAGGTAAGCATCGGCAAGAAGTTCAATTCCCCCAGCCTGGTTGCTGATGGCAGCCAGTTTAAGGCGGATGTGCTTTCGTCCTCAGTAGTGTTTATTGCCCTTGTGGGCCAGTATTTTGGTCTTCCCTTCGACAGAATTGCAGCCGTGGTCATTGCTTTACTCATTGCTAGAGCCGGATGGGGTCTTCTGGCAAGCAGCATGAAGGTGCTATTGGATGCTTCTGTAGACCGCAGCACACTGGAACAGGTCAGCTCAGTGATAAAGGCAGAGCCAGCGGTAAGCACCGTGCAAAGTGTGCTCGGTCGCAACTCGGGCAGATACCTTTTTGTAGAGGCTAGCGTGACGTTACGGCTGTCTGACCTGGAGAGGGCGCACCTGGTTAGCGAACGCATTGAGAGCACGATTAAGAAGACAGTTCCAAACGTTGACCGGGTGCTAATCCACTACGAACCACGCAGCAAGGATAAACTCCGATACGCTATTGCCCTAGCCAGCTCCAGAAAACAGATTAGCCATCACTTTGGCGATTCGCCTTACTTTGCCCTGGTGGACATTGATCTGAAACAGAAAGGTGTGCAAGGACAGGAGTTGCTGGCCAATCCCCATCTGGGCGTGAGCAAAGGGAAAGGCATAAAAGTGGCCGAGTTCTTGCTCAATTACGCCCCGGATGTTGTAGTAGCCAAAGAAAACCTATCGGGGAAAGGTCCTGGATACGCTTTCAGCGATGCCGGGGTGAAAACCATACAAACAAAGACCGACTCTCTCTCTGAATTAATAGACCAACTGGTGGTAGGATCAGGCCAGCAGTGACAAACTTGGCTGGGAGCAGAATTCATTGACCTCGAAGTTGAACGGGTTCCTGATAGTGGATGGAGCATTAGACACGTATCGAGTCAAATGCTAGTATTGATATGAGGAGGTAAGGTAGATGACCAACTTACTGGAAGTCAGCAACACTGAAGAGATCGCTGAGGGGACCATGAAACAGGTACTGGCCCAGGGGCACGAAATCCTTCTAGCCAGAGTTGGGGATAGCTATTATGCTGTTGATAACCGCTGTCCCCATATGGGTGGCAAGCTGTCACAAGGCAAGCTGGTAGGGACTACGGTGACCTGTCCCCTGCACGGCTCTCAGTTCGACCTGACCAGCGGGCAGGTAGTCCGCTGGCTAAGCGGGGGACTGGCATCAAAGATAGGCAGGGTGGTCAAACCATCCAAACCCATTAACGTGTATAAGGTGAAGGTTGAGGATAGCAGAATCCTGATAGAACTATAGTCAGCGCCGGGCAAAGGGAGTCCCAGGGAGTGCTGTAAATGGTTTTTGAGCGCATAAAATCAGAGGTCATAGCCCATAACTCCTATCTAATCGGTTCAGAAAACGATGCCGCCGTGATTGACCCCCGGCGTGACTGCCAGATTTACCTTGACTTGGCTCGACAGAATGGCCTCAAGATCAAGCACATTTTTGAGACTCACCGTAACGAGGACTATGTAGCCGGCTCCATAGAATTGAACAAGCTTACCGGGGCCGAAGTCTACCATGGCCCCGGACTCCCATGGAAATACGGTAACACTCTGGCAGACGGGCAGCGATTCCAGATTGGCAAGCTCAGGTTGACCGCCATCCATACCCCGGGACATACTGACGAGAGCATGTCCTATGCTATGGCCGACCTCACCTCTGGCGAAACTACAGTGATGGTGTTCACCGGAGACGCACTGTTTGTGGGAGACGTCGGCCGCACTGACCTCCATGGCCCAGAAGAAGCTCCAAGGCTGGCCTCAAATCTCTACGACAGTATCTTCAATAAGCTTCTTCCCTTGGGCGATGGGGTTATCGTGTGTCCAGCTCACGGAGCAGGCTCGGTTTGTGGTGTGAATATTGCTGATAGAGACGAAAGCACCCTCGGTATAGAAAGGGCCCAGAACCCGGTGCTCCGGATGAAGAACAAGGACGACTTCATTCAATACAAGCTGGCTGAACGCCTGGAGAGGCCACCGTATTTCCGACAGATGGAAAAATACAATTTGGAAGGCCCCCCACTATTGGGCTGTATCCCCTCACCACCCCCACTTACTCCAATCGAGTTCAGCAGGGAGATGGAGCGGGGAGCAGTAGTCATTGACACCAGCGCCCCGGCTGCCTTTGGCGGGGCTCATGTCAAAGGGTCCCATAGCATCTGGCTTGAAGGACTCACTGTCTTCGCCGGCTGGGTCCTACACTACGACAAACCCATCCTGCTGGTATTGGAAGACCAAAGTCACCTGGAAAAGGCGGTCCGCTACTTGATACGCGCTGGTCATGATAAGATTGCAGGTTACCTCAAAGACGGCATCGCAGGCTGGTATAATGCCGGGCTCCCCATCGAACGTCTGCAGCTCTTGACGGTGCATGAACTGAAAGCAAAGATAGACCGCGGTGACCACCTGCCCGTATTGGATGTCAGGGGACAGGACGAATGGGATGCCGGGCACATAGAAAATGCACAGCACATATATGTGGGACATCTGCAGGAGCGACAGCTTGATATTTCCAAGGGCAGACCAGTGATAGTGATTTGCAGCGTGGGGCATCGGGCAGGGCTGGGCGCAAGTATGCTGCTTCGCCAAGGCTGGCGCCAAGTGTACAGCGTCGTGGGCAGTATGAAAGCCTGGGAGGCTGCTGGTTACCCTACCTACACTGGGTAGCCAGCATCACCAGAAAAAGGCGACCGGAAGGTAGCCTGCCCTTAGCATCTAACTGGAGGTGTAGCGTGAGAAAGTCGACAAGAAACTACATTGTAGGTACTATCATGTTCCTGCTAGCCGCGTTCGAGACTGTATCCGGCTTCGTCCTGTGGTTGGTATTGCCCAGAGGAGGAGAGGGCTATATGGGAGGTCGGGGCGGAGGGTCAATTGCAGCAGGCACCTTCTTGTGGTCAAGGGACACCTGGCTTGACCTCCACAACTGGGTTGGTGTTGCACTGGTGGTCATAGTGGTGCTACATTTAGTTTTGCACCGGAGATGGATAGTGCATACAACTAAGGCATTCTTCAGGCGACGAGAACTATCAAAGGAGGACTGATGAATAAAGATAAAATCATTGCTTTACTGAATCAAGACCTGGAAAGTGAACATGGTGCCATTATTCAGTATCTGACTCACACTTATGCTATGGGTGAGGGTGAGATGGCTTGTGAGATAGAAGCCATCGCTCGGGAGGAGATGCGGCACCTGGACTGGTTGGCCGAGGCCATAGTTGGATTGGGCGGCACCCCCAGCCTGAAGAGAGGGGGCATGCGTATGGAAGGTAAGTCGGTGGTGGACTGGATGAAGAACAATGTGCTCCTGGAAGAGGATGCCATGGCTCCTTATAGAGAGCACATCAAGGTTATTGATGATCCCAAAATAAAACGTTTATTGCAGCGCATCCTATCCGATGAAGAATCCCACCACGGCGATTTCGCCCACTTTGTGGAGAAGGCGGAAAGGGAAGGCGCCAAAGATGTGAGAGGCGCCCGACAGGATAGAATTGTCCAGATTCTAAACTGGGGCATTGAGCATGAGTACACTGTAATCCTTCAGTACCTCTTCCACTCGTATATGACAGAGGACAAGGAGGCTAAGCGACAGTTGCAGGACCAAGCCATCAATGAGATGCAGCATCTCGGCTGGCTGGCAGAAAAACTGGTTGACATCAGTGGCAATCCACGAGTTGAACATACCACGGTTGACCAATCAACGAAAACAGCCGATATGCTCCAAGCGGATATCAAGATCGAACGTGAGGTAGCTGCCGAGTATGACCGTGCCACCAAAGAGATCAGCGAAGCTGACATTAAGAGCCTTCTCAGTCGCATAAGGGACCAGGAGTTATACCATGCTGAGGTATTTACTGATCTTCTAAAAGAAGAGGATACTTCAAGCTGATATTGGCAGAGGCAAGGCAGGGCTTCCTAACTGCACTGTAATCTGTGCTAGAATAAGGCTGACACAGGGCATGTAACTGCGTTCCAAGATTGAGAAAGTATGGCAGTGCTAGAGATTCGTACCTTACCTGACCCGGTATTGAGGCAAAAAGCCAGGAAGGTAAAGGAAATTGACGGCTCGGTCCAGAAGCTGATTGATGACATGATTGACACCATGCACGCTGCTTCAGGAGTAGGTCTGGCTGCCCCGCAAATAGGAGTATCACTGCGCGTAGCTGTCATCGAAATACCAGAAGAGGAAGTCATCACCCTGATTAACCCCGAAGTAACCAAGAGGCAGGGTGAGCGTGTGCTTGGAGAGGCTTGCTTATCCGTGCCGGGGTATCACGGAGAGATTAAAAGGTCGGTGACAGTTAGGGTCAAGGCCTTGGACCGGCATGGCACGCAAATCCGCATCAAAGGCGAGGAACTCTTGGCGCAGGCTTTGGAGCATGAGACAGACCATCTTGACGGCACCTTATATATTGACCACATAGAGAGCCCGGACAAGCTGTGGAAACTAGCACAGCCTCTTTGAATTAATCAAACTAAGACTGGTGTTCAGGCTTAGCCTTGCGCCTGGAATAATAGACAGCGTAGCTTAGCAGCAACACTGCAATGACAATACCAGCGATTAGCCCTATATTAGAACCAGCTTGTGCTTGTGTGCCTGTTGATACCAGGACACGAACGTAGCAATTTGCCACCAGGAATTCCTTCTCTTCAGGGGTGACTCCCAGCCATACCTCCCAGTCTCTATCTGACCATTCTTGATTTGACGGTATGGCTAGCGTTACTCTTACTGCGGCCTGGGAGTTGGCAGCTACTTCGACTTGCTGAGGAGAAAAGCCTATCCAGCTGTCATCGGGCAAATCGGCCCGTCCCGGCCTCCTCTCCCAGGGATGGGATGTGCTCAAGACAAAAGTATGCGCCGCATAATAGTGGTTATGGATAGCTAGTTCGAACTCGGCTTCCTCACCGGGCAGCAACCCGTCTATTGTTACCTCAGCGGGAGAGACGCCAAAGCTCTGAGCTTGAGCTGCAGAAGGTAACGAGGCAATTGCGAATAATAGTGCTATACTCAGCCAGATGAGGTATCTTGTCACGCCTTCACTGCGCTTATGGTGATGTGTGTCGTCATTTCCTTGCCGACATAGTCAGAAGAGAAATAGTCAGGGGTAAGCAACTTCAGCCCAAATTGCTCGGTATCGGCAACCTCCAGGGTCATGCTCTCTCCGCCCTTTTTTGCTGAGGTTTCAGTCAAGGTAATGGAAGTGTAGCTGCCCTCGCTATCGCCGGCTATGTGATACCACAATGCGTATTCAGGATAACTGTCAACCCCATCGTTGGTCCCATCTTCACTCAGAAACCAGAGTAGGGTACTGAATTCGGCATGTTCGCCTTGAATGCCGAGGTCTACATCAACATTGCCTTCATTAGTTATAGTGCACCATGTTGCTTCCGGGTCGGTCTTATACTCAGCATCTTCGGGCACTTCCCCTAATGCCCAGTCTGCCTTATCCAGCGAAATGGATATTGTCGTTTCCACTGCGGTCATGGTGATGGTTATAATTCCAGATTCACTGGCCGAGGCCGGCAAACAAGGGGTCAGAATCAGGAGGATAGCTCCTGAGATGCTCAGAATACCCGTCTTCATCCCCACTACTCCTTAGATTTGTTCCCAAATGCATCATATTCTATACCTGCCAACCCGTCAAGACCCTTGGGAGTAAAATAAGCAGTCTTTGATTTGACCACTCCTGGCAGCTTGTGTTAGATTACTTTCAGGCAGCGTAGCTCAGGGGTAGAGCAGAGGACTCATAAGCCTTTGGTCAGTGGTTCAAATCCACTCGCTGCCACTAATCAATATAGACAGGCTCCTGTTAAACAAAGGACTTCTCTGAATCCCCAAAGCTACACAATTACCGCAGTTGAGCTAGGGATTTCATACTTTCTACTGGACTGTCGGGTAAGAGGACTCTCTCAGGGAACACTAGATTGCTATTCGTGTAAGCTCAAAGACTTCCTCAGGTTTATCGGTGGCTGCTGTATTTCGGACGTCACCACTGAGGACACACGAGAGTATTTAGCTGGTCTGAGAGTTAGAGGTTGCAATTCCACTGCACTACAAAGGCATTATTGAGTAGTACACAACTTCTGCAATTGGTCTATTGTTGAATAGTTGGCTATTAGCAATCCTCTGGACAAGATAAAATGCCCTCGCGAGGAACGGAGACGTATTGAAGTCCTATCGCGGGAGCAACTCAATAAGACTTTGGCTACCTTTGGCAACAGCGTTACAGGTAAGCGAAATAAGGCGATATTTCTTATCCTTGTGGATTGCGGTCCTCGTCTCGGCGAGCTACTCCACTTAAGGGATTTATAGTCCCTTGGTCAAGCCAAAGTTGGGCTCGCTGGCTGGGAGAGCCTAGACATGGTGCTGAGATATTCCCGGTCGGTGAAGTTCCAGGATAGCTTGAGGTTCTACAAGGCACCCTATCTTGGATATCCTGAATAAATCATTGTGATAGGCTATCGGTGTGTGGCTAAGCCAGTTGCTTTCCTGAAAGTAGCAGCATGTGGTAATATCGTTCACTTGTGCTATTAGGGAAAAGATGGGGGCAGTCTGCTGTTGACTAATCACAGACTTTCGCCCTCAAATGCAGGTAAACAGCCGAGGTTTTTCTACGGCTATGCTATCGTCTTAGGCTCCTTTATTATCTTACTGATAGCTTGGGGAGCCCAATACAGCTACGGCGTCTTTTTCAAGCCCATTATGTATGAATTTGGCTGGACAAGAGCTGCGACTTCAGGCGCCTATTCACTGGGTATGGTTCTATACGGGGGGTTTGGCGTTTTTTCTGGTAGATTGAGCGATAGATTTGGACCCAGACTAGTCGTTACAGTTAGTGGCCTGCTTATGGGTCTGGGATTATCACTTATGTCGCAGATTAGTAGTATCTGGCAAATATATTTCTTCTACGGTGTATTAGTAAATGCTGGCATAGGAGGCATGGTGGTTCCCTTGCTGTCTACTGTGGCTAGATGGTTTGTCAACAAAAGAGGGCTGGCAAGCGGCATCGCTATGTCAGGGATAGGGGCTGGCACCGCAATCATGCCACCGTTGGCAAACCAACTTATCTCAAGCTATAGCTGGCGAACCTCCTACGTTGTTGTTGGCCTAATAGTTGTGACAGTAACTGTCATAATTGCACAATTTCTAAGGCGTGACCCTAGTCAGATGGGACTGCTAGCTTATGGTGCTGATTCAGTAGATACAGATGATAGTCTCAATTGGGGAACTCATGAGTTCTCTCTTCAGGAAGCGACTCGCACGAGGCAATTCTGGATAATCTGTGTAATGTTCTTTTGTGGCGCTCTCGGTATACAAACTGTGATTGTACATATCGTTAACCACGCTACCGACATAGGGATTTCGGCTGCTACTGCTGCCACCATTTTGTCCGTTGTCGGCGTTGTAGGCATTGGCGGTAGGATTGGAATGGGCAGCATTGCAGATAGGATTGGCAGTAGGCGAGTCATGATTATTGTTCTTACCTTGATGTCGGCATCTTTCCTGTGGCTTTTGTTAGCCAACGAGCTGTGGATGCTGTACCTTTTTGCAGTTGCTTTTGCTGTTGCCTATGGAGGGCAATCAGCCTTGCTGTCACCTATTGCGGCTGAGTTTTTTGGGCTGAGAGTGCATGGGGTGATCTTTGGACTGATTCTGTTTGCTGTTGGAATTGCAGAAGCGACTGGCTCCCTCGTAGCTGGTCGTATATTTGATATAAGCGGTAGCTATTATTGGGCTTTTATGCTCTGTGCCATACTTGGCATGGCGGGCGCAGTACTGTCAATACTGCTAAAGGCTGCTCGTAAGTAAGGTTTGAGCTGGAATAGAAAAACAGCATCGCTGCCACACCCTGCATCCGCACAATTCTGTAGTTCCCTGGCTAAACTGCGGGCATCTCCGGCGGTCATTTATTGATATCCTGCAGTTGGGACAGGATTGGTTCCTCTTGTGCTCACTGTCTATCGCTCAACCTGGCTTGTACTTCTGCAATCAAATCCTGGACCGCGATACGTAATACTGTCTGGCCTTGCTTTAACGTGTCAACGAGAACCTGGTCGTCCTCGTAGAAATAGACTGTCTTCCCATCCGTGAGCACCACGAAGGATGCTAAAGTCTTAGACTGGCCTCGTATGAAGCTGAAGCCCGACCGTATCCGCTGTAGAGGCAGCGAACTATCCAACAGTCTGACCAGGATCTGTAATTCGAAGATGTCTTCTATAGAGTAGAGACGGCGTGAACCTCTTCCGGATGCTGGTCTCAGACTCGGGCTCACCAGGCCTGTCTTATCCCAATATGCAAGCTGGCTATGGGTGGCGCCGACCACACGTGATACCTCTGAAATACGGAAGGATACAGGTTTTCGTCTACGCGGCATTGTGAAGTCCAGCCAATACAATATGAGTCAGCTCATTATACCACTTACAGTTTAGACACTGGTTCAAATCCAGTCGCTGCCACTTTTAGCTTTAAGCATTCCTCACCGGAATAGACCAACCCCAAGGAACTTGGCACGTTAGGCAACGTCTTTTGGCGAGGCTTGGTAGTATCTGCATGATATAATAGGATCTCACAAATGCAAGTCGGGGCTAACGTTTTCTGGGCTGCTTTGGGGGGCGGAATCTCCACGCTTATTGCGGTATTACTGGTTGAATGGCTTCGAAGGTTCCTAGACCGCCCTCT
>Ga0315533_1000734_pt1 | contig 26912 bp, 6 predicted proteins | sample SalMarSW160130MG_FD_203081 | JGI IMG/M metagenome (GOLD analysis project Ga0315533, IMG submission 203081) | Salt marsh sediment microbial communities from the Plum Island Ecosystem LTER, Massachusetts, United States - Salt Marsh Sediment SW1601-30 ... | reverse complement strand
CTTTTAACTACTAAATATATAAATAGTAATCAGAAATTAGAATATATTTGTGATAAAGGACATAAACATAGTATTAAATGGGATCATTTTAGAGATGGGCATGGTTGTCCTTATTGCGCTAATCGACCACCTATAAATATAGAATTTATTAAATCTGAATTTGCTAAAGAGAGTTACAAACTTTTAACCACTAAGTATAAAAACAGTAAACAAAAGTTGGAATGTATTTGCCCTAAAGGCCATAAATATAGTGTTTCGTGGGGTAATTGGAAAACTGGATATAGATGTCCGTATTGTGGTGGTACAATTAAAAAGAATATAGTTGATATTGAAAAAAATATCAATGGTAAAGATTATAAATTAATAACGAATAGTTATAAAAATTGTCAGCAAAAACTACATTTAATTTGCCCTAATGGGCATGATTATTATGTATCCTGGGACAATTGGGAAAATAAAAATTCAAGATGTCCAAAATGTAATGAAATAGGGGTTTCTAAGCAAGAATTATGGCTGTTTGATTTTATAAGATCTATTTATAGTGGCATTATGTTACAGCATGATAGATCTATAATTAGTCCTTATGAATTAGATATTATTATCCCTGCCAAAAAAATTGCTATAGAGTATTGTGGGCTTTATTGGCATTCAGAGTTGCAAGGTAAGGACAGAAATTACCATTTGAATAAGCTAAAAGCTTGCGAGGAAAAGGGATATAGTTTAATTACTATTTTTGAAGACGAGTTTATTAATAATAAGGAAATAGTTTTTTCTAGATTAAAAAATATTTTGGGGAACATTAATTTAAAAACCATTTATGCTAGAAATTGCCAGATTAAAGAAATAACAACAAATCAAGTTAGATCATTTTGTGAGCAAAATCATCTCCAAGGATACTATGGATCTAATATTAAACTAGGGGCCTTCTATGACAATAAACTAGTTTCAATTATGACTTTTTCAAAGCCTTCTATAGCTAAAGGGGTTAGAAATTATAAAGGCGATGTCTGGGAATTATCTAGATTCTGTTCAAAAATTAATTATAGAGTTATTGGAATAGCTTCCAAGTTGTTAAAATATTTTGAGAGGAATTATAGTTGGAATGAAATTTTTTCTTATGCAGATAGAAGATGGTCTGGTGGTAATTTATATGAAAAGTTGGGATTTAATTTTGTAAGAGAAACTCAGCCGAATTATTGGTATTTAAAAGGGCAAAATAGAATTCATAGGTTTGCTTTGAGAAAAACTAAGGAAGATTCAAAAGATCAGACTGAATGGGAAATTAGAAAGGCCAAAGGTTATAATAGAATTTGGGATTGCGGTAATTTGAAATATCAAAAAAGTAATATAAGCATATAAATTATGCAAACAAGAATTTTTTAAGTGGAAAAGGAAAGGGAAACTAGTTAATCAAGTTATGCCTCAATTTGATTGCTAAAAAAATAGAATTAAACCAATCTCTGAAGTAAAATTTAGAAGGAGGAAATTTTTACTATGGCTAGAAATAGAATAATCTATGGAAGTCAATCAGTATGGTGTAATGGTCGCGTGCTTTATAGAGTACAGACTTTAGGTTCTACTACTACATTTACTAGTGAGGACATTTTTGAATTAGGTCAGATGAACATAGTTGATGTGGTAGATGATGTTCCTGCGGTAGCTATAACTCTTAATACTAATGATTTTGGTGATCCTAAAACCATGGCTATTTTGGCTCAGGTTCCTGAAGCTAAGTTAGATATGAGTGTAACTGCTTCTGGTACTAATGCTAATTTAGTTGTTGTTTCTGGTACTCAGTTGGAAAAGACAGATACTTATTTGCATGGTGCATCTATTGCTGACTTTGCCATTGTTTGTGGTAATTTGCCAGGTGTTTCTCTTTGGGCTCCAGTTCAGTCAGAGTGTGATCTTGGTACTTTGGCAGATAATATTGATCAAACCATGTTTATGGACGAAATTTTTGTTAATAGTTTGGAATTTGGTTATACTACGGGCGCCAATGCGACAGAGAATTATGGAGCTGAAACTGATAATAAAACATGGTTGCTTAATGATGGTAGATTTGTGAATTGGGAAGAGTTTAGTGGCACTGATTTTAATACTGGTAGCACCGGTATTTCTGGTTCTGTTAATTTAGAAGAAAGTGCTGTTACTATGACAGATACTGAGCCTGGATTTTTAAGAACAGATACTAATGGTTATAGAGCAGTTACTTTTTATGATGCCAGTGAAAATACTATGACAAATTATCGTGTAGCTGCTGGTGATAGTCAGGAAGCTTCTTATTTTGTGTATGATATAACTGATGGTAACGGTGATGACGAGCTTTGGGCTCCTTCAGATTTGATGCCTATGGAAGCTGGTGATAAGGTTTTTGTTCTTTATGCATCAGACGCTTATGCTGATACTGCTGGTAATAGTTATTTTGATGCCCTTTCAGATGCTTCACGACCAGATGGTATTGGTGCTGTAAGACAGGGTCAGGTTGAAATATACATTGTTTCAAATGATGACGCTTCTTATACTAATGCATGGCGTTTAACTGGTTGCACTATTACTTCAGATCTAACTCGTGAGCCGTTGGCAGAGCTTGGTCATTTGGGCCCATACGACAGACCATTGACTATGCCTATTCCTATTACTGTTACTATTGATACTACTGCTGGTGATTTAGAACATTGGGCACGATTTGCTGATAGATATGCTGATTATGCAGATATGAAAGATATAGATCTTGCTGATTTGATGGCTGAAGAAGATCTTAAATTAGTTGTTAAAGTATTTTATCAGACTGATGAAGAAGCTGGTGGTACTGCTAGTAATAGAAAGGTGTTAGCTGGATCAGATCTTGATGGTGAGTATTATTTCAATGATGGTGAATATGCACAATACAGTGGTCCAACCACAGAGTATGCGCTTAAAACCATTATTGTTGAACATCTTAAAATGACAGACGAGTCATACACAATTGACATGGGAACGAATGCTACAGCCACATTTGGCTTTCGAAGTACAAATGATTTGTATGTTGTTAAGGGTGACCTATCTATTGGAAATATTACTGGTGATCTTAAAGTTAGAAGAAATACTTAATTTAAAAGGTGGGGTTTTCCCCACCGAACAATTTTTATCTAGCAAATTTGAATAAATATTCTATAATAAATCTGGGGGTATATAAAAATTTTTTGAGGTTTTGTTATGCAAGGAAAAAAATTAACAATAGAATATATTAGAAAGCAGTTTGAGAATAAAAGTTGTAAGTTGTTATCAACTGAATATATAAATAGTAGGCAAAAATTGGAGTATGTGTGTTCTAATGGCCATAGAAATTTTATTGCGTGGAATAAATGGCAACAAAATAGAGGCTGCTCTTATTGTAGTAATAAAGCTAAAAAAACTATAGAATTTATTAGATCTGAATTTGCTAAAGAAGATTATAAGCTTTTGACTAAGGAATATATAAACAATGAACAGAAGTTGGATTATGTTTGTTCGGAAGGCCATAAGCATAGTATTACATGGGCTAATTGGATAACTGGATATAGATGCCCCGAATGTTATAGAAATAGACAAGGTGATTCTCATAGGTTATCTTTTGATTATGTTAAAAAGAATTTTGAGAATGAAAATTATAAGTTATTAATTAAGAAATACAAAAATGCTTTTCAAAAGTTGAATTATATTTGCCCTAAAGGTCATAGGCATAGCATTACTTGGGCTATGTGGCAGCAAGGCCAAAGATGTTCAAAATGTAGTAATAATATTTCTAAATGGGAGATCGAAGTTAAAAAATTTTTAGATGATTCAAATATTAATTATGTGCCTAATGATAGAACACAATTAATTAATCCAAACACAGGGTATAAACTTGAATTAGATATTTGGATGCCAGAGTTAAGTAAGGCAATAGAATGTAATGGAATTTATTGGCATATTGATAATGGAAGGGAAAGCTCTGATAATGTTAAACGGCAACTTTGTAAGGATAAAAACATAGATTTACTGGTAGTTACGGATAAGGAATGGAACAGAAGTATGGAAAGTTGTAAATCAAAAATAATTAATTTTGTTAAGAATTAGAAACAACTGTATCGAATAGAATTTGGGATTGTGGTAATTTGAAGTATATAAAAACATATTCAAATTAATTTTATGGAAAGGGAGGAAATAATAATGACTATAGAAAAGGTTGATAAACATCAGGAAAAAATGATTAAAAGTGTATCAAGTGAAATAACTGATTTATTTGAGAAAATTTTGGATTATACAGAAGTTGCTGTTCCAAATAGTGACCAATATAAAAAGTTAAGATCGAAAATTTTGAGAATTGGTAATAATTGTATAAGAAATATTTCGAAGGAAATAATTAGTCGTTATAGTGTTACTTATAATGCACCAGGAGAAACTATTATTGAGATTACTAGGCCTAAAATTAAGGTAAAGGAGGATTAAAAAATGGCAGAAAAGGAGAATGAAATTAAAAAAGAGGTTAATAGGAGAAAGTTTGAAAGTCCAGATGGAAAGGAAAGCTATTACATAGCTATGCCTACAGCAGAAGATATAAGGGGAGCAGATTGGAATTATAGTAAAATTTATACTAAATGTTTAGTAGAAGGAATTACAACTGCTGCCGAAATGATGGATATTCTTATGAGGCGTGGGATAATTGGCCCAGAATTTGAACAAAGACAGAAAGAACTAAACAATGAGTTAGCTAAAAAAGTTATTAAATTAGAAGGGCTCAAAGAACTTGATGAGAAGCAGTTGTTAGCTATGGAAGTAGCTAATTTGAGAGAAGAATTGTTTAATTGGAATCAAAGATTAAACGGTCCAATGTCAAATACGTGTGAACAAATTGCGGATGATGGAAGATTGGAGTATCTTACTTCTAGAATTACAGAACGTGAAGATGGGACTAAAGTTTGGGAGGTTTATGAAGATTTTTTAGGGGAGAAGAATCAAGCTCTTGCTATAAGATCTAGATTTGAAATAATGCTTTATTTACAAGGGTTAGAGTCAGATTTTCTTGAACAAACTCCGGAAGCTGTGGCCTTAAGAGAAATAGAGACAGAAATACAAGAAAAAGCTTCAAATGCTATGGCAGAGTTGCAAAAAGAAGATGAAAATAAACCTAAGCCTGAATTGAAAATCGATGATAAAAAGCCAGTAAAGAAAGTTGCTAGGAAAAAACCTCCAGTGAAATAATTAGGAATTTCTATAACAATGAGAAAATTAACATATGAATTTGTAAAGGAAAGTTTTGAAAAAGAAGGTTATAAATTATTAAGTGAAGAATATATAAATTGTGAGCAAAAACTTGATTATATTTGTTCTAAAGGCCATGGACACAGTATTGGTTGGAACAAATAGCAGCAAGGTAAAAGATGCCCTGAATGTGTTGGTAAAATATCTAGAGAAGAAATACAAGTAAGAAACTTTGTTGAATCTTTGGGTGTTAAAGTTTTGTCAAATGATCGAAGCCAAATATTTAATCCAATTACTGGCTATGGTTTAGAATTAGATATTTTTATGCCGGCTTTGAGTAAAGCTATAGAATATAATGGTGAGTATTGGCATCAAGATAAAAAAAGGGATTTGCTTAAACAAGGATTATGTAAGTCAAAAGACATAGATTTATTAATTATTTGGGATAAAGAGTGGAAAGCTCAAAATAATATTTGTAAAAATAGAATAATGGGTTTTTTGTTTGATATTAAAAAAAAATAATAATATGAGAAAAATATGAGTTTAACTAGTGAAGAAATAGAAGATTATTTAGATCAGATATCATCTGCTTCTAAAATAGTTGATGTAGATGATAAAGTTTTATTGTTTAAATACCCTAGTGTTGATAATAAAATGGGGTCTAGGCGAATATATCAATTAGAGTATAACAAGTCTTTAGACGAGGGGTTATTATCAACTAGTAGTATGAAAGATTTGATAAAAGAAAGGCATTTAATTACTGATGAAGAAAAGTATGAATTGTCATCTTTAAGATCAAAGCTTGATGCTCAAAAAGCACTATTAGCTAAAACTACTAGGGTTAGAGCTAGGCAAGATAGAGTTAAAGACATTATTCATGATATTGAGAAAAAAATAAGTGATATAGAATATAAAGAGAGATCTAAATTTTCGATGACTGCTGAAACTAGAGCAGAGGAAGCTAAAATATTGTATCTTTGTTGGAGTAATTCTTATAATTTCTTAACTAAAAATTTGTATTGGGATTTATATGATGAGTTTTTAAATGAGATAAATTATTTATTTAGGCAAAAAGTTGTTTCTGAATTTATTCTATTTTATGGAGGAATTCCTACAAAATATATTAGAGCAATAGCAAGAAGTAATTTGTGGAGAATAAGATATGTTACTAGTATAAAAACGTCGGAGCCTCTTTTTGGAAGATCAACATCTGGATATTCTAACGACATGTTAAATTTAGCATATTGGTCTCATTATTATCAAAATATCTTTGAAATGTTGCAGGAGGACCAACCTTCAGAAGATATTATTGAGGATGATCAGGCACTAGACAGTTATATGAAAGATTATTATAATGAACGTACAAAAGATGTTGCGGCAAGGAAGAGTAAAAATAAACATTCAGGCAAATTATCGGCATTTGATAAAGAAGAGGTTATAGTTACTAAAATAGCTAGTGAATTGTATGATGATATAGAATTTGATATTCCTAGAGAAGCAACTGCTATTAAAGACAAGCCGATGATTAAAAAGAAAACCCGCCGATAGTAATTTCAAAAATGGCTAGGACAGGTCCTTATTAATTATATTTTTAATTTATACTATTTGAAGTAATAGGAGGACTGTTCTTTGCCACCTGTCAGAGAATACACCATTAAAATAAAAGAAGAACTTTCTGCTATGAAGAAGACGGTATCTGAGCGTCAGCCTCAATATCGACAACTTTCTTCTGATAGGATAGTTGGGCTTTTAGAACAAGCTATTAATGCTTTGTCTAAAAACCAAAAAGAGTTTAGGACATCTATAAACAGTTTAACAAAAGAGCTTAGTATTACAAGAGAGCCTGCTCATGGTAAGAAAACGCTAGATCCATCAATTGAATTATTGGGCAAACAGATAAAAGGTTTATCTAAGAGCTTAAAAGAATTACCACTTACTAAAAAAGTAGCAATGATTGATTTAGAAACTAGTCCTATACGTACAGGTGGAAAGTTAGGCGGTAAAGTAGACTTTATAACACAAGCAGGTATTTTAGTAGCTAGTCTTGAAGACATGCTTACAAAGACTGCAAAAGAATTAGAAAAACAGACTAAAAGTATATACATTAAACCACCAAAAAAATTAGCTTCTACTGAAGCTGAGTATAAAAAAGTAATGAAGCCTCTTACTGAAAAGGGTATTAATGTTATTCCATGGGATAAGTTAGAAAAAAGTGGTCTTGAAGTTAAAAAAGCATTAGACGAGACAGCTAAAACTATACAAGATGCTGATATTATAATTGGTCATAATATAGAACAATTTGATGTAAAAGTTTTAAACGATGCTTTTAAAGACGCTGGCACTAAAATAGATTTAGCAGCGAAAGAATACTATGATACTGTTATAGCTTCTAGAAAAAAGTTTCCACAAAGAACTAGTCATACTTTAACTGGGTATGAGAAAGACATGGTTTTAGCTGGAAAAGAATATGCGGGCGTAGCTCATAATGCTGCACATGATGTTTTAGTTACTGCAGATGTGCTAAAAGCGTTAGCTGGAAAATCTAAAGAATTAGAAGCAGCAGAAGGCGATTTAAGTAATATTTTATTAAAGTTAGCTAATAGGGTAGAAGCTATTTTTACTGGAGCTAGTAAACTTGAATCATCTTTTGAACATGTTAATAAAGAAGTATTATCAACTGGAAAAAGTTTTAGATCTTTGCATGATACTATCCCTATAGCTGATGAAAGCCTTACTAATTTAATAGAAGAAACTGATAAAGCGGCTAAATCTATAAATAACTATTCTAAAAAAGCATTTATAGATATTAAAAAGGTTTCCGAAATAAAATCTGGTATAGAAACTACTACTTTTAAGCCATCCGTAGTCCAACCTACTACTACTCCATATAAATATAAAGGTGTACCACCAGGAGCTGATGTTCCCTATGGCACTGGTTTGATAGATAAAAGAATAAGTGCTTTAGCCGTCTCTTTAAATAAATTACAAAATGACATGGTTAAGGCATTGCAACAAGGTTTACGTAAGGGTGTGGAGATATTAAAAACAGAAGAAAAGGAGTTCTTTAAACTTGGTAGGGGTGGTAGAGAATGGGAGCTTCAAGTAATAGATGTAAATGATCTTAGAAGAACATTGAGAGAATCTTTTGGAAAAAGAGTTCCATTAGAAGTAGATACAAGAGAATTAGTTAATACTTATAAGAAACTTTATAAAGAAAGAGAAGCTGGATATCCGCGGGATGTAGAAGAAACCTCAGCTGAAATATACTCGTGGTTTAGAAAATATGGTAAAGAAGAAGTAGGAGCGAAAGCGACAGGAAAAGTAGATCCATATGTTAAAAAGATGTACGAGGAATTTAAAACTAAAGGCGTAGGAATAGTATCTCAACTTGAATCAGATCCTAATTTAGAAAAATTGTATGAAGCTACTGCTTTACAATCCAAAGCAACTGAGCATTTAACTAAAAGATTTTTAAAGGTATTGACTGTTCCTGCTGCACAAATTACTAAAGAAGGCACTGTAGGTTTTGAAACAAAATATGGTGCAGAACGCGCATTTGCTCAATTTGCTACTTTAGAAACAGGATTAGAAGCACTTGCTAAAGAGTTTAAAGATCTTGGTGGTAGTATAGGAGAGCACGCTACTTATTTGAATAGAATAGCTAAAGTTCCTTTAAGACCCGAAAAGACGGCAGATGTAGAAGAAGTTGGAAAATTAGCCAATGATTTGGTAGAAAGTATAAAAAGATTAGGTGGAAAGGAATTACTTACTGAAGGTTATAGGGGAGCTATTAAACTTAGAAAGATTGAAAGAAAAGAGGATGTAAAGGGTTTTGATGAGCTAAAAATGACATTTAGTGGCCTTGAAGAGGAGGCTAAAAATCTTAATGTTACAAGTTTAGATTTGGCAAATGCTCTTAATAAAGTCAATTTTGAAAATTTTTATGATGTATTAAATAGATTATATACAGCTGGTAAAGAGCCTTTTTTGACAGGGAAAGCTGGCCGTATAACGGATTGGTCAAGAAACTTACGCCAAGTTTCTGAAATGCAGAACGAACTTAAAGGTCTTATGCCTCTAAAAGGGCCAGGAATGGTAAAACGTGGTGCGTATGAAGAGCAAGTAGTTAAGGTGTTTAGTAAGCAAGGTTTGGGAGAAATGAAGCCGGCTGAGCAAAAGGAGCGTATAAGAGAAGTAAATTTGTTATGGTCTGAAATGGTAAGGAACGCTGAAAAGCTAGGAAAGAAAATGCCAGAAGTTACTTCTATAGATTTAAGTGATGCTGCTGCTTCTCAATTTACAGAATTTAATAAAAATTCTGTTAGTACTTTAAGAGCTTTAAGTAAAGTAATGACAAGTGGTAGTATGGCTGGTGTGAGAGGACAGGTGCCTTTTAAAGAATTCACTTCTACAAATAGAGCTATGTCTCAAACAGCTAATGTTTTGAAAACTTTGACTGCAGAAGTACCTAATGTAGTAAGTACTCGTGAAATGGAGATGATTAAATCTGGTAAATGGGGTGCTGGGAAATATGGTATAAATGTTTTAACTGAATTAAGAAATACAGCATCAACTTTTGAAGATCAGATAGTAATATCTGGTAAATTAGCTAAAGCTTTTACTGAAATAGTTAAACCTTTGGTTAAACCAGCAGCTAAGTTTGATAAAACTGGTTTAGTAGGTGAGATAGAACCTGGCTATAAAAAAATAGGTGGTAAAGCTAAAGGATATTTTAAGGCTACATTAGAAGAAGCGGAATATAATAATTTAATTGAAGGCGTATCAAGTAGAATTCAGGAAGTTTTAGGTGTGCCTACACGTTATCGTGGTAGAGCAGATGTAGCTAAGATAGGTGAAGAAGTACAAAATGTAATGAGAGAACATAGAGGAGAGTCTATAGAAGTTCAAACAGCTAAATTAACAGAGACTTTCCTTAATTATTTTGGTAGAAAATTAGTTACTAGATTTGGTACCAAAGGCGTAGCTGTAACTCCCACTACACCTCCTACAGAGATAAAGGAGTATAAAGACATAGCAAGGGCAATGGCTGCTGGTTTAAAAGCAGAGGTTGTACCTGGAGCAGGTATTGGATTTGCAAAAATTCCAAAAAGCATGGGGCAATTATTATCTGAAATGTTTAGTGAATCAGATATAGATAAATTATTTAGTAGAGAGGTGCTTGATTCATTAACAAAACGTTTAGAGGAATCAGGTAATAAATTTATATTAGATTTATTTACAGACGCAAGTAAAGGATTAGTAACTAGTAAAGAAGCTAAGAAGCAACAAGATTTGTTTGAAGAAACATCATTGGCTTTTAAAAAGGCTTTTGGAGAAGAATTGCCAAAAGATTCTATGGAAGCTGTGAAGTATATAAGAAATAAATATAAGAAAGAAATAGGTAAGGGAGAGGTTTTTGAATTAAAACCTATTGAAGCTAGAATTAGTTCTCGTGGAATTGCTAAAAGGGGTTTAATGCCAGATGTTCTTGAAGTGTTGGTTAACAATTTAGTAGGTTCTACTGAAGGTGTAACAGAAGTACTTAGTCAAGCCAGCAAAAATACTTTAACAGCTAGTGATGAAATGCGAGAAGCAATGAACAAATACCTTGCTGTTTTGGGGTATGAACCACTTAAGAATTTAAAAGCTATGCAAGAAAGATTAAAAATGGAGGGGGCTGCTCCAGAACAGATAGAGACATTAAAAAAATGGGAAAAGCAATGGCATGTTTACACAGAAGGGCTTAATGAGTTTGGTGAGAAAGTGCATGATATACTTGTCGGCCCAAAATATTTAGGAATTACAGAGGAACCACATATTTATAAAGGGTGGTCAGAAAAGGAAATTGGAAAAGGTATAAAGGGAGAAAAGCTTAATTTTCAAGCTTTTGCTGCATATGCAGGTGTTTTTGGTGCTGGATCTTCAATGATGAAAGAACTATCTGATGCTACTGGTTTAACTGCTGAAGAAGGATGGGAACTTATAAGAGCATTGCAAATGATAGATCCTGCCATGAAAAATTTTAAAGAAACTATGTTAGGTACTTTAAGAGAGGTAAAATTAAAAGATATTACAGGCTTTAAAAAGGGCACTGAAAGCTTGGAAGAATTAAAAGGCACTATATTTGATATAGCTAAATATCCTGGCCCTTTTAAGACTAAAATACCAACTGCTAGAGAGGCTGGCAAATTTAAGTATGAGGAGATGTATATGCCAGGCCCTGCTTTAAGAGCTACTTATCCAGAAGAATTAATGGGAGGAAAAGTAGCGCCTACCAATATGTCTAGATATCTTAGTAATCTTATAAATGCTGCACAAGATGTAGAGAATATAGCTGGAGCTGCTAGTGAAGGAAAAATGTCATTAGATGATAAGAGTATGGACAAATTTGCTAGAACAGTTCGTGCAGAATTAACAAAAACATTAACTGAAACATATAGAGAAGTTGCGTCTATTGAATCTAAGCAGAATGTTACACCTGCTAATATAAAGTTAATGGAAACTATTGTTAATAAGTTGAAACCTGTTTTAGAAAAACAAATAACACCAGCTCCTTATGCTAGACCTGCTCTTAAACAGGGAATAAAGTTTCCTACTATGGTTGAATCTATAGAATCTTATGAGAAAGAATTAACTGGAGATCCTAGAAAATATTCAAAAGTATTAAGTAGAATTATGGATATGATAGTTGGACCACAACCAGAGGTGTTACAGAAAGAAGAGGAAAAAATAAATCGAGCTTTAAAACAATATAGAGAAAGAAGGTACGAAAAAGAAAAACAAGGCAGGACAGTAGGTGAAGAAGATATACCTCTTGAATATATGAAAGCTTACAAAACATATGGTCAGGGAGGTAGAGTGCCTTTTGAAAAAGTGATGGAAAGTTTTAAAAAGCAAGTAGAAGCTAGAAAGGAAGCTCCAACTGTTTTTGATGTTGAAATACAAGCTGGTAATTTAAAAGAATTTGCTGATAAAGTAGGTATAAATTTAGAAATAACTGTTAAAGAAGCTCTTGAACGAGCTATGGAATCTTTAAGTAGAGCAAAAATTGCTTATTTTGAGCAATTAGCAAAAACAGTTCTTGGACCAAAACATGCTATAGAACAGACATTTTTTCAGAGAACAATACCAGCTATAACTGGTAAAGCCGTTTCAGCTATAACTGATAAAACTGAAGAATTGGGCGAGTTGTTGTCTTTATTTGAAGGTAAAAAGTTTGATATAAAATTAGATATGCCAAATATTGATGAGTTACGAAAATCATTAAAAGAGATAATAAGAGATCATGAAAAATATGTTACTAAATCTAAACAATTAGGTTTACCAGTTTTAAAAGAGAAAGAGATAGGATTATCTCCTTTGATGGCTAAAGCTCTTAAAGTTGAAACAGCAGAAGGTGCTAAAACAAATTTAGCTGGGCTTATTGAAAAAAGAGAGAAAATGACAGAAAAAGAACTTGAGCAACTTAAAGTTTCTAGAGATGTTTTTGTTGAATCTGTTAGATATCCATTTTATGGTACTGTTAGTGTACAACCACATAAAGCTAAACTAATGAATGCTCCAGAATCTAAGTATTCTATGGCTGTTCCTGGTGCACCAGAATTAGATTTGCCAAAATTACGTGGGATAATAGGTAAATTAGAAGAATATGTATATGGTAAGTTTAAGGGAGAAAAAATCGAAGTGCCTGGTTTACAGCAAAAGAGAGAAGAAGCATGGTCAAAGGGCACAGAAGAAAGTGCTAAAAAGGCTATTGAATTAACTAAAGAAATGAATACTTTGATAGCTGTAATAAAAAGAGCTACACCTACTTATATTAATATGGAGCAAAAATTAGATTATGATGGTGATGCTTTGTTTGTGCATACTGGTCAGCTTGAAAAGTCTAGAGAAGAAATAGCAAAACATTTTCATGCTCTTGGAGAGGATATTACTTCTGTTAGATCATTGTTTTCAACTTTGTTTACTGCTGTAAAAGAGACTGATGTTAGATCGCTTTCAGAGATGGCTAATATATTTGCTAAAAAACATCCTGCAGAAAAAGGATATGAATGGCTTACTAAACCATATCTGCAGAAGGATGTAAAAAATCTTGGTATGAGTGAGGTAATGGGGGCTTTATTTAGTTATACTAAAGAAGCTACTAGATTGAAAGGTGAATTAAAAGAATTAGAGCAGGTTGGAACACCGACTGAAGAAGTAGAAAAAGTTAAAGCGGAAAAGACTAAAGAATGGGCTACTGGTTTTAAAGAAACTGAAATTTTGCCGGCAGTGTATAAAAAGTTGGGCGGAGCTACTGCTGAGAAAGCTGGAATGGAACCTGGTAAATTTGAAGAAAGAGTTAGGGAATTAACAGAAGAATTGATTAAAAGAAAGTTATGGGAACAAAAATATAGTGATGCTATAGTTGGGCAGTTATATAAATTACATACTGGTCAAACAGTAGAGGCTATTAGTAGGCTGGTTAGGATGTCTGAATTAGAAACGGGTTTTGGAAAGGGGTTAGCTAAGACAGGTAAAAAAGTATTTGAACCTTCGAAGGAATTTTTAGAAGCATGGCCAAAAGAGAGTGTGGCTTTGGGAGGAAGACCAGTTCAAGAATTTGCTACAAGAATGAATGAAATAATGAGGTTTGTTATTCAAAAAGGAATGGATGAAAAACATGCGGGGGTACAAGCTGTAGGTGCTGAAATTTTAGATAATGTAGCAAAAAAAGGTGGAGCTCGCACTATTATGAGAATTATGAAAGAAGAAGAGGATCAATTTGGTGATTTAGATGATTTTAATAAACAGATATCTAGAGAAGCAGAGCTTAGGTTAGGAGCACTTTCTACACCTAAACTTAGAGGAGAATTAAGAAGATTTCAAACTTCGAGTATGACGTATGATGATTTAAAGAAAGAAGTTGAATCGCTTGGAGGAGAAGTGCCTGCTGATGCAGCGAGAGAAGTTTTAGTTAGTGCTTTAGTTGAAGCTGCTAAAAAGGCAGATATTAGTAAAAACAGGACGCAAATTATAAATGAAATAATAAAATATATAGATTTAGAAGCAGTTTTTAAAGAATTATTTAATATGATTAAAAGGACAGCTGTAAAAGGTCTTGTAAAAGAATTGCAAACTGGAGTTGCAGAATTGCCCCCAGAAAAACATATAAAAAGAGAGGCTGAAGTAGCTAGGGCTGGTGGTTATGAAAGTTTTGCTAAAAGAGCTATTGAAAAACAGGCTACTAGTGACACTGGAGTTAGTATTTTAAAATATGTTACTACTAATTTACAGCCTTTATATAGAATGAGAACCAGAATGGAAACACCAGCTATTGCAGCTGGGCGAACAGGTGCACGTATAGAAGCTCCTCAAATGATGTTGCCATCAACTGGTGGTGAAGCATTAAAAAAGACTTACGAAGATGTAATGAAAACTGCTAGAGTTTTAAGTAGATCCATGGCGGAAACTATTGGTAAAGCTGGTGGTGGAGTTCATTCATTAATGGTTCTTAGTGCTTTAGAAAAAAGATATAGAGATTTGGAGAAAATAACAGAAGTAGCTAAAAGAGCAGAAATTCCAGAAGGGTACGGAAAAGAATTAGCTACTAAGGAATTTCCATATTTACTTGGTTCAGCGGTAGAAGAAATTCCTAAATTAGTTAGTGATGTTTGGAATGAGTCATGGAAAGAATCTGGTGATAGTATTATTAATAGTATAGACACATGGTCTAATAAATTAAAGAAGGTTAAAGACATTGCTAGTGGGAAAGTAGAAGAGTTGTCTAATGTAATGAGTGTGCCACCATTAGCTACAGAAGAAGAATATGGAGCATATACAGAATTTTTAAAGAAGCATCAAGAAGCTGTTAAAAATATTTCTAATAAAATTGAAACTATGGTTAGACAAACTGCGAAAGTTCCTGACGAAAAAATGGATGAGGTGGTGGAGTCTTTTACAGATCAAGCTCAAGATTTTCTTAGATTTCAAATAGGAATGTCAGAGCAGTTAAAGCGTGTATCTAATGCTATGCGTACTGCCCCATTTCAAAAATTAAGTCTTGAAATGGCTTTTCCTAAATATGAAGCGTCTATTGGTAAGAACCCTGCTGAATTAGCCAATGAAATGAATAAAAGAGAAAAGGAAAGTTTTGAAGAACTTAAACTACGTAAACTTGAAGAACATAAAGATTATCAGGAAAGAATTGAGGAATTTTGGCAGAAACAGTCTATGGCAAAATCTTCTGATATTAAAGAAACTATAAATACATATAGAAAGCCAGAAATAGCAGCTGAAGACCTTAAAAAAGTTATTAGTGAAGCGTTGGATGAGGTTTCTAAAGTTGCTCAAGATAGTTTTGAGGATGAAATTATTAAAAAGAAGATTTTGGCATTACGGGCTCTTGAGAAAAAGGCAGCAGGTGGAGCTAAGGAAGAAGTTCCTTTATATAAATTGTATAGAGCTAGTGCTTTGCATGGTGGTGGTGGATATCGTGGAGTACCTCAAGAAGAAGCTGTAGTGAAACAAATGCTTGGTAAAGAAGAGGGAGGTATGCTTTTAGAAACTACTGGTTTTAGGGGTACTGCTATACATAGAGCTAAACAGAAAGAATTTATAAAGAAATATAGTGAATATGGCGAAGTTCAAACTGAAGGTTTGATAGAAGATTTGGATAATATGATTACTGGTCATTATGATGTATTATTTAAAAGTGCTAAAGGTGAGGAAAGATTAGTTGATATTAAAACCATATATGATCCTAAAAAGTTTGTTGCTATAGAAACAATTTCTAAAGAGATGCGGGAAAAGAAAATTACGTTGGGTGAATATTTAGAAAGAATAGGTGTGCAAAATGCAGAATTAGCTAGAAGACTTGAAAGTTATTTAAGCCAAGTTAATTTTTATTTGAGTGCGAATACAGATGCATTAGGCGGTATACTAGCTGTTAGTATGGAAGATCCTAGTAAAGAAGTTAAATTAGAATTAGGAAAATTTGATCCGGCTAGATTTAAAAAAGATGTAGAAACAGTTAAAAGAGCAAGAGCTAGAGTTGAAGAAATGATAAGTAGTATTACAGATGAATTTAAAAAGAGTGAGTTTGTAGAATCATTGCCAAAAACGTCTGGTTTGGAAACTTTAAGACAAACTGCAAAATCACCAGAATTATTGTCTAAAGGGGAAAAAGATCTTTTTGATAAATGGAGTAAGGAATATTTATCTGCTTATAAATCTATGGGTGAAGGCCGTAGAGAAAAAATGTGGGCAGCTACAGGTGCTGGAGCTGCTGGTGGCGGTGGAATTGGTGGTGGAGCACCTCCAATAGGTGGTGGAGCACCTCCAACAGGTGGTGATGGAGAAGATGAGTTTGAAAGGTTAAGACGAAAAGTTGAGAAATTAATAGGCCATGGCAATAAACTTGAAATTGATAATGCTTTAAAATTGTTTGATGCTGTAGAGAAAGCTGAGGAATCTTATAAAGATAGCTTAATTGATAATAATGAAAAGCTTGCTAAAAAATATATGCAACTTAAAGAAATAATAGACGCTGCTTTTCAAATGAGTTATGGGGAGAAAGGTAAGGAACAAATTGGAAATATAAAAAAAATGTTTGAAATGAAAGGTATGGAAGGTTATCCAATAGGCGGTGCTGGAGTAGCTGGCGGTGCTCCAACAGATATGGAGACTTTAAAAAGATTAAAAGGCATGAAGGAGCCTTTTGCTACTACTGGATATTTAGAAGAAATGTTAAGAAAATCCACAAAATTTAAAAGTTTATTTGGCGGAAAAGACATAAAGAAATTTGGAGAAGAAATAGAATCTTTATTAGGTGAGGTTACTGAAGAAGGTCCTGGTTTTGATATAGCTAGTAAAATAAGCGATGCTATAAAAAGGCTGAAGCCTGAAGAAAGAGGCTACATTACTAAAATTTGGCAATATTATAAAAAGAATGTTGGTGAATATTTTGTTAAACAGTTGCATGAATTAGAAGAATCTATAAACTCAGCTAAAACTGATGAAGATGAGAAAAGAGCGTATGATGAGTATGAAAAAACTTTACAAGCATTTATAGGAAATACTAAAAGAACGCTTGGTAAAATGAGTGATATTTATACTCGTGGTGGGTTTGGTCAAATGAAAGAATGGGTATCTCCTGAATTAGCTAAAGGAGCTGGATTATATAGAAGACCAGAAGAATTAGCTGAGATAGCTAGACAAACCTCAGCTATGTCTGGGGAAGTTAGACCGGTTTTTGATATTTTAATTGGTGATACTGATCCAATGATGTTAGAAAATATGCTTACACCTTTAGAAAAAATTAGACTTGCTTTTTCTATGTTAGCGAAGGAGGATAAGGGACTTAAAGCTATTTTAGAAGATGCTGATTTATTTAGTCGAATGGGTGAAAAAGCCGTTAAAGCTTGGAATTTTGATAATATGATTAAAGGTGTGACACAATTAAGAGCTGGTTTAGAAGAATGGAATAGAATGCAAATATCTGGTTTTGGAGCTTTTGGTGGTGCAGAAGATTATACTGAAGCTCAACGTAAAAATATACAAGATACTATTAAGTATTTGAAACAAATGGAACAAATGATGAGTCCTGTGGGTGGGCCAAAAGGGTCACCTTGGGGATTATCAGGGGTTCCCCAATTTTTAGATCCAAAAGAGCAAGAATTACTTCATAAACGTAATGTGGCTTTAGTAAAAGAGCAGTTTAAATTGAGTAAAGAAGAAGGCGGCCCTGTTAAAGGCCAACGTTTTACATATAGACAAAGAATAGTTGATCCAGCTAGTAAACAGGTTTTGAAGGATACAGCAGAAGAATTTAAGAAATTAGGGGATGCTTCTACAAGTGCTGGAGATAAGGTTGGTGTATTTACACAAAATACTGAAGATATGATTGGCGCTTTTCAATCAAGGAAAGGCGTTGGACAGGTGTTTAGACGTGTTATTTTTTGGGGTGGTGCTAGTACAGTAGTATGGGGGCTTATACAATCTTTAAAGACTATGGTAAGTACGATAAGCGACGTTGAGTATGGTATAGCTGTGTTAAGACAAGTAATGAGCCCACTTGAAAGTGATTTTAATTATATTACGAAAGCAGCTTTAAATTTTGCTAAAGAGTTTGGTCAGCCTATACGAAGTGTTATAGATTCAATGAGAGTTTTTGCACAACAAGGTTTATCCCAAGAAGAAGTTATAGATAGAGCTAGAACATCCCAATTAGCTGCAAATGTTACTACATTGGGCGCTTCTGATGCTACTGAAGCTCTTACTGCTGCTATGAAGGTCTATGGAAAAGAAGGTGCAAGCACCCTTCGTTTTCTAGATTCATGGAGTCAAGTAGAAGCTAGGCATGCTATTACTTCAGCTGATCTTGCTAATTCAATGAAAAAAGCAGCGGCTGTTGCTAAAACATCTGGTGTCACATTCGATGAATTAAATGCCATTGTTACTGGTATTGGAGAAACTTCTAGACAAACTGGTAAAGAAATTGGTACTTCTTTAAGATTTATGTTTAGACGAATGCAAGCAGCAAAAGGACCTAAAGAATTAGGTAAAATAGGAGTTCCAGTAATTGGAGAGGAGGGTGATCTTAGAAAAGGGTTTGATGTTTTAAGTGATTTAGCGGAAAAATGGGATGATTTAACTAATTCTCAAAAACTGACTATTGCACAAGCAATAGGTGGTAGACGTCATTATAATAGTTTAATTATTTTAATGGATCATTGGGGAGATGCTTTAGACACATTAGAGGACAGTATCAATTCTAAAGGCGCTGCTGAAAGACGTAATGCTATTGTTATGGAAACATATGCAAAAAGATTGCAGCAGGTTAAGTCTGCAGCTGTAGAGCTACAAGTTCAATTTGGTAAGTTGGCGCTTCCTATTGCTAAAATAGTGTTAACTGGTTTTAAAGGGTTGTTAGAAACTATATCAGATATACCAAATTCTGTAAAGACTGTAGCTTTAGCTATTGCTGGTTTATTCGCTTTATTTAGTAAGGGCCAAAATTTTGTTACACGTTTTACTGATAGTTTTAGGTTATTACCTGAAATTATGAGTGATTTGACAAGTACTGTTGGTAAGGAATTAAAAATAGGATTGTTTGAAGTTTTTGGTAAGCTTCCAGGAAAATTTAAATTAGATACTAGAGGACTTAAAACTATAATGGAAGCTACTAGTATGGGTGATTTAGAATCTATTTTAGGTAAAGTTGGATATAAAGTTGCAGAATTTGGTAAAAGTTGGAATTCAATGTTATCTGAGATATCAGTTGGTGGTGCTACAGCCTTTGAAGCAGTAAGTAAATTATTTGGAAAATTTGGTACTTTATTGGAACTTGGTGGTACAGCTTTACCAGTTGGTGGACCATTAGGGACATTTTTTTCAGGAGTAGTGGGGGTGGCTGCAAAAGGTGCTAAAGGGGCTGATAAAATTTCTATGACGGTAGCTAAAGCAATGGGCATATCAGCTGAAAAATTAGCAGAATGGACTCAAGGTAATACTAATTTTGTTAAATCAGTTGCGCCTATGGCAGCTTCTTTAGCGGCTTTGACTCCAGTAGCAATAAAAACATGGGGTAGTATGAGAAGACTGTCTTCTTCTGCTGATGAGTATGAAAAGTCAATGGCTGGAGTTAGAAGAAAAACAAGTGGGGAATTACAAGCTTTAAGAGATTTATCAAATGAATATGAAAAACTTGGTAGTACAATTAGAGATATTGGTGAAGCTAAAAAACCTGAAGCCAAACAAAAAGCGTTGGAAAGGGAGGAATATAAAAGCCCAGTTTTTAAAATGGCTGATTTATATAAAAATACACAAAAATTTGGTAATGAATTAGCTAAAAGTAATTTTTCTTTAGTAGAAAGTTTTGATGAATTTGGTAATGCTGTTTTAAAAACTAATCGTAGTTTAAAAGAACATGTTACTTTGTTAACGGCTGCTAAAAGAGAAGAAATAAGTAAAACAGAAACTGATGTATTAACTAAGTATGTTGAAGATCTGACTGGTGGTAAAGGTTTTGCGGAGACTTTTAAATATGAATTAAAAAGATTTGTTAAAGAAATACCAGCTGTAGGTGGGTTAATTGCTAAAGAAATAGCGATTTCTCCTTCTAAAGAATTAGATGTTCTTAGAGATAAAATGAATAAAATATTATCTTTAAAAGAAAAATATCCAATAACTACTGCTGTTGAACCAGTATTTCAAAAATATTATAAACAATTAGAGGATGCTAGAAGTAGATTTGCAAATACTTACAAAAGTTTTAGAAGAGTGTTAGCTGATATACCTACTAAAGGATTGAAGCCTTTAGAAATAAGAGATTTATTAGATACAAAAGATTTGCGTAAGGGTTTTGAGTTAATGGTGAGGATAGAACCGAAGTTGCAAATGAAGGGAATGAAAGGCAAAGTAGATTGGAAAGATATTTTAGGTACGGAGATTTTAAAACGTATGTATCCAGAAAAGTTATTAGATTTTGCTGCCCCATTTACTAAAGAATTGTTATTACAAAGTAAATTATTAAAACGTAGTGGTAGAGCTTTTGCTGGTGATATAGTATTGTTTACTGAGGATATAAATAATACATTAAATCTTTTTGGTAAAGGTATTGGTAAAGGTTTTGATGTAGCTGGTAGACAGGGTATATTGAAATTTAAAGAAGGTGTTGGTTATTTTGTAGAATATGTAACTAAAGAAATGAGACAAGTAAAGGAAGTTCCTTTTTCAGATGTAGAAAAATTTGTCGACGCTGTATTTCCAACTATTACTATTCAAGAACGATTACAAGATAATTTAGCTGTTTTAGAAGAGTTTGTAGCTGGAGCTGCTGCTGGTATGAGTGGTATTACACAAAGAGAATTTAAAAAAAGTTTTAGTCTTGGTGAAAGATTTTTCTCTCAAATTCCAACTACTACATTATTACAAACTACTAAAGGATGGGCACCTGGTGCTGGATATGGAGAAATGCCATATAAAGGTGCTGGAATACCAAGAACTTACAAAACACCAGCTGCTGATTTAACTAAAAGATGGGATGAATGGATGCAAACTTTTTGGTTTGAGCCTATGAAGCAACTTAAAATGTTTGCTGAGCCAGCTGAAAAGAGAGCTATAGCTGGTAAAGGTCCTGGTTATGGGGTAGCTGAAGATATTCAAAGGTTATTGGATGTTTTAAAAAATAATCAAATAGTCATACAGTATAGAGCATTACACGAAGATTTGATGAAAACTTTGAATGAAGGAACTAGAACACTTGAAGAAAATATTGCTGCAGAAAAAGTAAGAAATGAGTATCTAATTCAAACAAGCGGTATATTAAAAGGTATGCCAGAAGATTTAAATGATATAAATTTAGGAGTTAAGAAATTTTCTGAATTGACAGCACAGCAGCGAGTGTTATTTGAAGAAAGAGTTAAATCACCAGCAGAAAAAGGGTTTACTGTAGCAAGGGATACATATAGAGAAGCAAAAATGAGAAGAGACGCGTTAGTAGGACAAATAGAAGCTACAGAAAAAACACGTGTACAGTTAAAAGAAATTAGAGCTACTGCTGTTGGTTTAGGGGCAGCTTTACCACCGGAAGAAGCAAAAAGAATGGCTGAATCTATAGCTATGACTGGAGATAAGCCTTTAGGTCTTATTTTAGATCAAGAGAAACAAATTGTGTCTAATACTGGTAGAATGGCAGAAACAATGGATGATTTATTAGCTTATATGGGGGATCCAGAAGCAGCTATTAGAAAAAGTTTTAGACAGTTTGAACATGTCGAAAAGCAAACAAAAATTGTTAAAGCTGATATAAATAGGGGTAGTATTAAAGGTATTGGGGATAGATTTGATTATTTAGTTAAGTTAAGGAATGTATATGAAGAGGTGGGTAGAAAAGATCTTATTAAAGCTATAGATACTTCATTAAGTGGTTTGTCAAGTGATTTAGTAGAAAAAATTGGCATGAAAAGAGCTCTTAAGGTGATGGAAAAGTCATGGTTAGATATTCCTAATGCGGTTGGAGACGTGATTAATGCTGCTACTGGTCAAGCTACTACACCATTAATGGGTACTGAAAGATTACTTATGAGGTTGCCTGGGGAATTTACGAAAAAAGAATTTATACAAAAAGCTATTGGTGATTTAGGATTAAGAGAATTTACACAAGTATTAAATAAATATGTTAGTGGAAATGAGAGTTCAGTTAAGAAAATTAAAGATATAGCAATAAAAGTATTATCTGTATCTCCAATGTCAAAACCGTTGGCACTTGCTTTTAAGCATATTCCTACTCCTACTTCAAGGGAACGAGTGCTTGGGTCTCCAGAATTTAAAGCATTAGAAAAAGAGATGTCGTCACAAACAGTTGTTAGTGTTACTACTTCAAAGAACATACAAAAAATGTTTGCTGCTTATTCTGGTTTTCAAGATATTTTTAGAAGAGCATCTAATAGAGAAGCTAGATATTTTGAAGTTCAGATTAATGAGGCAAGGAATCAAAGAAAAGAGGTAGTTAATCAACTTAAAACTGGCACTATTTCAAAAAAAGAGGCTGAAAAATCTACTGCTGGTTTAGATGAAAAAATTGCTGAAATGTCAGCAAAAAGAGAGGAAGCTGTAGGAACAGCTGAAAGAAGGGCTACTCAAGAAGCGGTTGGTTTAATAACAACTGGCAGTATGTCATTTGCTAGAGCTATTGGTTTAAGTGAAACATCTTTAAAAGCATTAGGAGAAACTGCTGCTGGAGCTTTGGTTGCGTGGCATGCATGGAGCGCTTTAACTGGAGAACCTATACCAGAATATATTAAAGATCTTGGAAATAAAGCTAAAGAAGCGGCTAAAAAGGTGGGGAAAGAGGCTCCTGGTTGGGCAGCTAAAACATGGATAAAAATTGAAAAACTGTTTGGATTTGGCCTTGGTGGAGCTATAAAAACAGCTGAAGAGGAAATTGGAAAGAAAGGACCTATGTTTAATGAAGCAGAAAGAGAGAAAATAAAGAAAGCAAAAGATCTTCAAGTTAATGAAGCTCAGTTGAAGAAAGCTGATGATTTGTTAAAAGGGGTTAAAAAAGAAGATACTAAACAAATAGCTACTGACAAACAAATATTAAATGAAAATCGTCAACAAACAGATGTTTTATTAGGTATTCATGATGCTCTTAGGATGTTATATGAAGCTCGTAAAGAAGAGGCTGAAAAGATAGACAAACAAACTAAAGCAACAGAAGGAATTAAGGCCATAGAAGGTGAACAAAAAGGCCAGAAGACAGAGGCTAAAAAACAGACAGATTACAGTAAAAAAGATTCAGAAAATGCTAAAGCACAAGTATCATATTCTAAGCAATTGAGAGACAGAGTAGATGCTATAAAAGTAGATAGATTAAAAGAAGGGGATATAGGAACTAAAATAAGAGATATTCTTACTGTAGCTTTATTGACAGCTACAACTGGGTATGTTGCTGACGCACAGGCTTTTGGCGCAGAGTTGGGTGAATATGAGTCTAAAGCTAAAAAAATGTCTGAATTAACTGTAAAATTAATAGAAAAATTTCCTTCTGAAGTAGGAAATGCTATAGAGATACTTAAAAAAGAACGTACTGAAAGGGAGAGAAGACTTGCTAAACCTGGCATAACAAAGACAGAAGAAAAATCTATAGTAGCTGATCAAGAGGCAGCTTATGAAGAAGTAGGTAATAGGTTATTAGAATTATCCATGAAATTAAAAGATCAAGCTAGTAACGCTGGACAAATAATGTCAGAAGCTGCTGATAAAATGCGTTTAAAAGAGATAGCTGAAGAAATAAAAATGGGGATGGAAGAATTAGACAATGCTATAAAGGCATCCAAAGTTGTTCAAGTATTTGAAAATAAATTTGTTAATCCACTTGTAGGGGCATTAAAGGGAATTCATGTGCCTCAAATTGATTTTGGTAGGAAGGTTACTGATCTTAGTCCATATGAAAGTTTATTAGTAGGGAGTAAAAAGTTCAGTAAAATAGGAGAAGGTGTAGAAAAAGATATGACAGAACGTGCTGCTTTAGTTTCAAGAGCTACTTCTATGATGGAAGAAATAGAAAGGTCTAGATATAAAGAGCTAAGCGATGTTGAAAAAGAGTATTTTGATTTACTTGGAGAACAGTTAGGTAATATAAAAGGCAGAATAAATGATCTAAACGGATCTATTGCTAAAGGCACAACCAATCTTAGTGCAGCTACTATAGCTGAAGAATTTAGATTAGAAAAATTAGCGGAAACAGCTAAAGTATTAAAAGAAACAGCCCTTGCTGAAGCTCGTGCTAAAATACCTACGGGAGTAGGAGTTCAAACTGGAAGATCTCCTTTTGCTGGTGGTGTAGATTTTGGAGTAAGGACAATGAGAGAATTGGCTCCTATACAGAGAGCTTTTATGGAAAATGAGTCTGCTTTTAAGAATTATAATAAGAGTGTTGCTGAAGCTGCGTCTGCAACTAAAAGATATGAAAATTTAATAGGTAGAAAAGCTGATGTAGAGTATAGAGCGAGCAGAGAAAAGAAGGAGTTCGGATTTCTTGGATTTGGTGGTGTTTCAAAAGAGACTAAAAAGGAATTAGAATTAATAAATAAAGAATTAGAAGGTGGATTTTTTAGATTTATAGGAATTGGAAAAGGAGCTGAATCAGCTGCTATAAAAGCTACAGAAGCATTATCTAAACTAACTAATTCTTTATATGGACTTAGTGAAGCGGCTGCTTTCCAAAATAGAATTGAAACAGCTAGAATAAGTGTGGTGCAAGAACAAGCTAAATTAATTACAAAAACACAATTTGGCAAATCAGTAGTTGGTGCAGGTATTGTAGGAGGTTTTCCTGAGATAGAGACTGGAAAAGCTCCTTACCAACTTGGTCCAACAGAGAGATTATTTACAGAATCTGGCCCAGAAACTAAAAAAATAATAATGCTTTATCAGTCATTGCAATCCCAACGTCAAAGTGAAATTAGTTTACTACAAGAAGGTAGATCTGCTTTACTTAGATATAATGAGCAGTTAGAAGCAGCAAAAGAAAAAGGCCAAGATACAAAAGGCATTGAAGATGCTATGAATAGACAAATAGATAAAAATAGAGATCTTGAACAAAGTATAGGCAGTACTACTGATAAATTAGGTGAGTTAAAAAGTGTTGCTGAAGCTATTTCTTTTCAAGGATTGATAAGTGATTTAGAAAATGCAAAACAGTCTTTCTTAGTAAATAAGGCTTCAAAGTACGATAAAACTATGTGGGATATGATGACAGGCGGTAAACATCCACAAGCTCCGGTTGTGCCAACTTTTGAAATGTGGCAATCAGGTATGCCGGAAGAAGAATTATGGAATACAAATAAATATGAAGCCCAAAGGATAAGAGAAAGGGCTTCTAATAAACCAAGATCAATGCAAGACGAGCAAAGGATTCAATATAAGAAGTATATAGAGACAGTTACGTATAAACAGCAAAAAGAAGATGAGAAATTGTTTGAACAACGAAGACATGGTGAGGAGCTGTTTAATAGATTGGGTGCAGCTAGATTAAACGCACAAGCAAAGAACCAACCAGAGTTGGTTAATACAATAGATGTAATACGTGCTAAACTAAAAGAAATGCTTGAGACTGCTCCAAAGATTAGAGAGACAGGGGGCGGAGTAAAACGTTATGAGGGTTTTAATCTTGATAGTATTTTTAAACTTATGAGAGAATTAGCTCCTAAATTAGATCCTGTAGAATTTACGGATCCTATTAACACAGAGTTAAAAAAACAGACAAAACTTTTAAATATAATAGCTGGTGTGAAAACAACGGAAGGAGGACCACAATCGATAACTGAAGCTGGATTTCTTGAACGTATTCCTATGTATTATGAAGGCATGCGAAAAGCTGCGACAAAGAAAATATACGGCACCGGAGAAGCTGTTGCAGGAGATATAAAAGAATTTATGTATGGTACAACTATTAAGTTTTGGAAAAAGTGGTTTTCTGGCCTTATCGAAAAAGCTGGAAAAGTTATGCCAACTATTTCATTTTTACTACATGGAGAAAAGCGTGATAGTGGGGGACAAATATTTGGTTCTGGAGGGCCTAGAGAGGATAAAGTCCCTATATGGGCAAGTCCGAAAGAATATATTATAAAAGCACAGTCAGCTAAGAAATTAGGATATAATAGTCTGGACTATATGAATGAAACTGGTGAGATTCCAGAATTTGCTACTGGTGGATTATTAAGAAGGAATATAAATACTAGTGCTTGTCCAATAGGCGGCCCTGGTTATGGTCGTGGAGCCGGGTCTAGATTTAAGTCTGGAGGATTAATACAAGCATTTCAAACTGGTAAAAAAGTGGAAAAAGATCCTGATGAGATGACAGGCCCAGAAAAAATAGAGTGGTTAAAAAGTAGATACCCAGATGTAGGCGAATTAGAGCCTGAAAAAGTAGTAGAAAAAAACTGGTTTAGTTCCATGTTTGAAAAGGTAAAAAGTGTCATTAGTCCTACCACAGATGATAAAGCAAAAAATAAGTTTACTATTCCTTCTGAAGTAAAAGGTGAAAATCTTAAAATACTTTTGGAAACTATGGGTGCTAAAAAGGTTGAAAAATATAATGGTGGCTTGGTACAATCATTTCAAGATGGTGGTAAAGTATTAAGTCAAGAAAATGCTTTGGAAAAATTAATAACTTCTATTGATTTAAGCGAAACACTTCCTAAAGATATTTTAAGAAA
>Ga0315533_1000732_pt1 | contig 26928 bp, 51 predicted proteins | sample SalMarSW160130MG_FD_203081 | JGI IMG/M metagenome (GOLD analysis project Ga0315533, IMG submission 203081) | Salt marsh sediment microbial communities from the Plum Island Ecosystem LTER, Massachusetts, United States - Salt Marsh Sediment SW1601-30 ... | reverse complement strand
CCGATCATCGCGGACAAGATTCTCTTCAAGCTTATCAACAAGCAGATGCTTGACGAAGGGGACTTCGATCAACGGTTGAACTACTGTTACCTCAACGAACGTTCGCGCAAGAAGGTGGTGCGGGAGTTCGATGAACGTATGGAGACAACCCTTATGCATAGACGTCTCAAGCGGCACGTTTCATATAGACGGTTGATTCGCCTGGAGTGCTACAAGCTGGTCAAGCACCTGACCGGGATCGAGCCTTACCAGAGCCTGAAAGCGTGGTGGTGATGTATGTGGTAGCGGTCTACGACGTTGGGGTAAAGCGGGTGGAGAAGGTGCGGCGCTGGCTTGTGCAGTATTTGAGCTGGGTGCAGAACTCGGTTTTTGAAGGCGGTCTGACCGAAGGCCAGCTTGCCGAGCTAGCCGATGGGGTGGCGGAGATCATTGACAAGGAGGCCGATTCGGTGTATATTTATCGCGTGAGTGACGCGAAATGGTTGAGCAAGGATGTGATTGGGATTGAGAAGGAGATGACGGAGAACATCATATGATTAGATGGGTTGAACGAGATTGCAGTCGATCCCCCGGTGTTTTTGCGCGATCGGCGGTTGACTGCGGGAATTTGGGTTTCGGCTTTCTAAGGGAGCGCAACTTCGAAGGTTAGGTTGGGCTCCCATCGCACCATAGTGGAATTGAAAGTCGTAGGATCGCTTACGTCAAAATTGAATTCCTTGACGCTCCCATCGCACCATAGTGGAATTGAAAGACCACAATGCTGCGAAAACAGCTTCATACTTCGCGCTCCCATCGCACCATAGTGGAATTGAAAGCCCATGAACTTGACTACGACGTCGGTCCAGTCGTGGCTCCCATCGCACCATAGTGGAATTGAAAGAGGACTTCGGCTGCCTGCCGTGCATAGGCGCAGGGCTTGCTCCCATCGCACCATAGTGGAATTGAAAGTGTCAACGAGGTAGGCGTTCTGAAGCGCCTGCATGGCTCCCATCGCACCATAGTGGAATTGAAAGATAGGGAAGCCTATGACCATAATCAATGACAAGAGACGCTCCCATCGCACCATAGTGGAATTGAAAGGAAGTCCGTGATGCCGCGCCGCGCGCAGGCCCCTGGTGCTCCCATCGCACCATAGTGGAATTGAAAGACGTATAGTAGTATCTCGCCGCGCCTCTTGTTCTTGCTCCCATCGCACCATAGTGGAATTGAAAGAGTGTCGCAAGGGTGCAAATCGCCTGAGTGGGACCGGCTCCCATCGCACCATAGTGGAATTGAAAGGAGGTTTTCGTAATCACCCAGTTCCTCGGTGGAGAAAGCTCCCATCGCACCATAGTGGAATTGAAAGTAATGCCGGGCGGTGGAAGAAGCCGGAGTCATACCACCGCTCCCATCGCACCATAGTGGAATTGAAAGCTCTACCTGAGGGTTGGGAAGCCATGAAGAGTGGATTGCTCCCATCGCACCATAGTGGAATTGAAAGAAAGTTATACGCGCGATCGGCTCGTTTACCCGGGTAGTGCTCCCATCGCACCATAGTGGAATTGAAAGAGCCAATTCTTACGCCGCCGAGGCAGCCGTGGAAAAAGCTCCCATCGCACCATAGTGGAATTGAAAGACTTTCCCTGGGTATAGAACTCCGCAAGCTTATACTGCGCTCCCATCGCACCATAGTGGAATTGAAAGTCTTGTTTCCGGCAAATGCCCGTAAGTGGATATCCCCCGCTCCCATCGCACCATAGTGGAATTGAAAGGTTGAATGCAACCGCTAAGGGGTCAATCAGCTTTGTCTGCTCCCATCGCACCATAGTGGAATTGAAAGATGGCAGCACGGTTAAAAGCAGTCCCCCGTTTCATTCGCTCCCATCGCACCATAGTGGAATTGAAAGGGGGATCCTAACGAGCCTTGCGATTTGCTTTCTACAGCTCCCATCGCACCATAGTGGAATTGAAAGTAGCTGTCCGTATCGCCCGCATAATCAACCCGGTATCGCTCCCATCGCACCATAGTGGAATTGAAAGACAGTCAGGCGAGCCTAGCCGCAACCCTTCTGGTGGCTCCCATCGCACCATAGTGGAATTGAAAGGCGAATATCTCGATCCGTTCGTATTTCTCAATCTTAGGGCTCCCATCGCACCATAGTGGAATTGAAAGTCGTTTGCGGTTAGGATCGAGACGCCGTTTCTGCCGCTCCCATCGCACCATAGTGGAATTGAAAGACGACATCGTATGAACATAGAGCTTGAGGGCATCAAAGCTCCCATCGCACCATAGTGGAATTGAAAGATGCAGATGGGAGTGTCCATACTGCGGGCAAGACGGGGCTCCCATCGCACCATAGTGGAATTGAAAGTTTGTTAGTCCACCTAGTCCGATTCAGGATACGGTGGCTCCCATCGCACCATAGTGGAATTGAAAGATTTCTCTTTTGATTTCTATAGTGAGAACCCTTCCTGCTCCCATCGCACCATAGTGGAATTGAAAGTTTTATTATTTGGAGGATTCCAGATTTCAACTGTTGCTCCCATCGCACCATAGTGGAATTGAAAGTAGTCAAGATTGAATCGTAAGCATCAATCAGGTGGCGCTCCCATCGCACCATAGTGGAATTGAAAGGGATATACGCTATCAGGGCTATCCTGAGATTTCGGAGCTCCCATCGCACCATAGTGGAATTGAAAGGCAAAGTGCATATACTTACTGCCTCGATGTTCCAGGCTCCCATCGCACCATAGTGGAATTGAAAGGTTCTTATTCCAATCCAACATTGAGGATCGTGCGAGCTCCCATCGCACCATAGTGGAATTGAAAGACCAGTAAGCACACCAAAATCAACACCGTCTACAGCTCCCATCGCACCATAGTGGAATTGAAAGGCAGACGGAACCGCAGTAACGGATCAGGATACCGGCGCTCCCATCGCACCATAGTGGAATTGAAAGATAATCATGGAGCGGATAATCGTTTGACAAAACAAGGCTCCCATCGCACCATAGTGGAATTGAAAGCTTCATCGCCAAGCACGTAAGCGTCATGGGATAAGTGCTCCCATCGCACCATAGTGGAATTGAAAGAGATTACATCCTCCAAGTCATTTATCTCTGCAAATGCTCCCATCGCACCATAGTGGAATTGAAAGACAAACCTTTAACCTCTTCACGTCTAGCTATAACTTGGCTCCCATCGCACCATAGTGGAATTGAAAGGAGCAATATTGATGTAACAAGCCTTGCAAAAAGTATGCTCCCATCGCACCATAGTGGAATTGAAAGATGTGCTCAAGGATATAGCTAAAGCACTTGGGCTTAGCTCCCATCGCACCATAGTGGAATTGAAAGTTGGTACTATTTATAAAATAAAAGAGGGTAAAAGATGCTCCCATCGCACCATAGTGGAATTGAAAGAGGGGACGGTAACAAGGCTTCCGATATGCAGGTGCGCTCCCATCGCACCATAGTGGAATTGAAAGATTATCAAGCACCTGTAGCTCCCTGGATTATCCATAGCTCCCATCGCACCATAGTGGAATTGAAAGTTCTAACTTCCAATCCAGTTTAATCTGACCGCCGCCTGCGCTCCCATCGCACCATAGTGGAATTGAAAGATGAAAAGTTATGTGTAGAAACGACTCAACTTGAGTGCTCCCATCGCACCATAGTGGAATTGAAAGATGTTAGCATCAAAAAGCTCAATTTCCCAGCTACTTTGCTCCCATCGCACCATAGTGGAATTGAAAGTAAAGGAGGTAAGTAATGAAAGCTAAGATAATCTTAGCTCCCATCGCACCATAGTGGAATTGAAAGCCGTTTCACATGAAACTGCGTCAGTTACAGTGTTTCGGCTCCCATCGCACCATAGTGGAATTGAAAGACTGACATAAGGGCTTATAAAGAATAAGCACATCGGGGCTCCCATCGCACCATAGTGGAATTGAAAGACTTGCAAGGAAGTATCGTGTTTGTCGAGGAACGATGCTCCCATCGCACCATAGTGGAATTGAAAGCAGTAGTCTCGGCCTATGGGACCACCAATCAAGGGCGCTCCCATCGCACCATAGTGGAATTGAAAGAACCCTACTAAAGCCCGCAAGGGCAAAGGAGGATAACGCTCCCATCGCACCATAGTGGAATTGAAAGGAGTGTAGGACACACGCATAATCTTACTTATAACTGGCTCCCATCGCACCATAGTGGAATTGAAAGCTGAGTTCTGAAATCAGCTACTGGGGTGCGAATCGGGCTCCCATCGCACCATAGTGGAATTGAAAGTGCTTCATCGAATTGTTCATCAGTCATCTCTTCTCGCTCCCATCGCACCATAGTGGAATTGAAAGATCTCTCAAACCCCAAACAAGAAGACGAAATCGCAGGCTCCCATCGCACCATAGTGGAATTGAAAGTTTACACTGATGATATAGATACGTGGATACTTGATAGCTCCCATCGCACCATAGTGGAATTGAAAGTCATTCTCACTACGGTTTTGCGCTCTGCACGTAAGTGCTCCCATCGCACCATAGTGGAATTGAAAGTCTGCTTTTCTGTGAGGTAAACGGTAATGTGTTCACGCTCCCATCGCACCATAGTGGAATTGAAAGAAGTGGGGGAATTGAGAGGTAAGCTTGGTCTTAATGCGCTCCCATCGCACCATAGTGGAATTGAAAGTTGGTCTGTCCGCATTGTGGTCAACCCTGGGCGGGTGCTCCCATCGCACCATAGTGGAATTGAAAGTAGTAAAATCACTCCACTTGAATATCATATAAACTGGCTCCCATCGCACCATAGTGGAATTGAAAGTAATAACGGAAAAGGCAAGCGTGCCGCCTTTGCTCTTGCTCCCATCGCACCATAGTGGAATTGAAAGATCCCTGTATCAGAACCTTAGATGCTATCTCTTTTAGCTCCCATCGCACCATAGTGGAATTGAAAGTCTTCAGATGTTGATACCTTGTAAGGACATCGTTCAGCTCCCATCGCACCATAGTGGAATTGAAAGCCAGTTATCCCTCCTATAGCTTTTGGTTTTACTGGCGCTCCCATCGCACCATAGTGGAATTGAAAGTGTTAGGATGTATGGTGATTGTGTATTGTCTATCTTGCTCCCATCGCACCATAGTGGAATTGAAAGATAACTATTTCTATGACTCGGAGGCGGTGAGGGAGCCGCTCCCATCGCACCATAGTGGAATTGAAAGACTGGACAGGTGGGGTGTCTTGGTAAATGACAGACGGCTCCCATCGCACCATAGTGGAATTGAAAGACGTTCAAATTCGGGAGATACCGCCTGCAAAGGCTTGCTCCCATCGCACCATAGTGGAATTGAAAGGAGGATAACCCGATGCACGACTGGCTTCAGGAAAGAGCTCCCATCGCACCATAGTGGAATTGAAAGTCTGGTTACGAAAGTTGGGAGGCACTTCCGGATAGTAGCTCCCATCGCACCATAGTGGAATTGAAAGATTCCTTGCGGATATACACCGTAGTCACCGCCGGATGCTCCCATCGCACCATAGTGGAATTGAAAGGGTGCTGTGGCTCTTCTGGATGAACGGGGTATCGGCGCTCCCATCGCACCATAGTGGAATTGAAAGATACTTACTTCTGCGACCCGGATGCGGTGAGGGAAGGCTCCCATCGCACCATAGTGGAATTGAAAGACGGATAGCCGCCGCTCGTATTCCCAGTCGGGATTTCGGCTCCCATCGCACCATAGTGGAATTGAAAGCCCTCTCCAAAATGAGCTACGATGTTGGCAAAATATCGCTCCCATCGCACCATAGTGGAATTGAAAGTGAAATCAACCGCACCATCGGTATTCAAGAGGTCGGGGCTCCCATCGCACCATAGTGGAATTGAAAGCCCGGCAACCGCCATCTCTGTAATCAGTATCTTCTCGCTCCCATCGCACCATAGTGGAATTGAAAGTTGCTAATCTCACGCTGGACGTTCAGTCTCTCCGCAGCTCCCATCGCACCATAGTGGAATTGAAAGCTGATCTGACAGTTGATCCTCATAATGCTCTTGTAGCTCCCATCGCACCATAGTGGAATTGAAAGAAAGTCAGTTACCTACATAGAGCGTAATGGGGTCTGGCTCCCATCGCACCATAGTGGAATTGAAAGTTGGTCTGTCCGCATTGTGGTCAACCCTGGGCGGGTGCTCCCATCGCACCATAGTGGAATTGAAAGTTGTTCTATAAGGTGTTGCATTAAGCTTCCTTACCATTGCTCCCATCGCACCATAGTGGAATTGAAAGATAATCATGGAGCGGATAATCGTTTGACAAAACAAGCTCCCATCGCACCATAGTGGAATTGAAAGCCGTTAATGGACGCTCGCTCCATATCAATCGAGTAGGCTCCCATCGCACCATAGTGGAATTGAAAGGCGAATGCAAACGCTTGCCTTGATACCGCATCAGGGCTCCCATCGCACCATAGTGGAATTGAAAGGTTAAGGGGGATTAGTGCACTCTCTTCAGCAGCAAGCGCTCCCATCGCACCATAGTGGAATTGAAAGATCTTCATTAGAAGTCCATACGCCTTGGCTACGTCCGCTCCCATCGCACCATAGTGGAATTGAAAGGCTCACATACAGTATCCATACTGCGCTTTAAGGCTTTAGCTCCCATCGCACCATAGTGGAATTGAAAGAAGGACAGCCGTGTCCGCTAAAACTAAATATCCGCTGCTCCCATCGCACCATAGTGGAATTGAAAGGATAGTTCGCGCAGGCATACCCCCACCCGCAAAGGCGCTCCCATCGCACCATAGTGGAATTGAAAGAAATCAACACCGTCTACAAGGATTATACCTTCACCGCTCCCATCGCACCATAGTGGAATTGAAAGTAGGAATAATCGTTGGGTGTTTAAGAGGAAGAACGAGCTCCCATCGCACCATAGTGGAATTGAAAGACCTATTCCAAAGCAACCGCCCGTAAGGAAATAAAAGCTCCCATCGCACCATAGTGGAATTGAAAGGTGAATTGCTTGCGGATACCGCCAAGGACGGCAAGCGCTCCCATCGCACCATAGTGGAATTGAAAGTTTGGCAACCGTAAACACACGCCCAGCTTGACTCGCGCTCCCATCGCACCATAGTGGAATTGAAAGTAAAACTCGTCTGAGGGCGTCTACAGCGATCACAAGCTCCCATCGCACCATAGTGGAATTGAAAGACAAGTCCACCCCCTGGGGGATAGCTTACATTGCCCTCCCATCGCACCATAGTGGAATTGAAAGACATCCCTCGACTGTATTCTACGGGCATCAATGCTCGCTCCCATCGCACCATAGTGGAATTGAAAGACAGGTAGTAGTAGAGCTTATAGCAAAACCTGAGAAGCTCCCATCGCACCATAGTGGAATTGAAAGGTATTTTACGTTCGCAATGCTCAGAAGACAACGCAAGCTCCCATCGCACCATAGTGGAATTGAAAGGCAAGATAGAGCGTAGTATCCTGGATTGCATACACCGCTCCCATCGCACCATAGTGGAATTGAAAGACAGTATTGGTTCTCTCGCTAATTCCCTTGCGGATTGCTCCCATCGCACCATAGTGGAATTGAAAGAAAGGTTCACCCCACAGTAGATACCAACGATCTTCAGCTCCCATCGCACCATAGTGGAATTGAAAGCCGATTATGAATAGGCAAGCCAACGAAACACGAGATCGCTCCCATCGCACCATAGTGGAATTGAAAGTTACCATAGATCACGAGAAACTTGCACAAGTAACTAGCTCCCATCGCACCATAGTGGAATTGAAAGTAAGGTTTCAGCCCCCGCCGAGAGCGGCGAAAGGAGCTCCCATCGCACCATAGTGGAATTGAAAGTGATTTGTTGGTGCTGTGGACATGAATACTTACGTCGCTCCCATCGCACCATAGTGGAATTGAAAGTTGTAGGCGAGACAAGAGAAGCTGACGAAGAGAAGGGGCTCCCATCGCACCATAGTGGAATTGAAAGTAGAATGAGTAATATAATAATCCTGAAAGCTCGGCGCTCCCATCGCACCATAGTGGAATTGAAAGTTAGCACGGAGCCTATGAGAATTCAACTCGTCCCGCTCCCATCGCACCATAGTGGAATTGAAAGTTACTTATAGAGGGGCTAGTCGGGGTATCCCTACCAGAGCTCCCATCGCACCATAGTGGAATTGAAAGTTAGATTTTCCGAGGCACTAGAGGCCGTTCTGGATAGCTCCCATCGCACCATAGTGGAATTGAAAGCCTGTAGAAAGTTGAACATAGCAAGAGGTATCCACGCTCCCATCGCACCATAGTGGAATTGAAAGGTCGTGTTCTCGCTGAAGCTTTTCTATCTCCTGCTTGCTCCCATCGCACCATAGTGGAATTGAAAGGCAGGGCAAGGGCCGGTATCTTGATTGGGTCGGCAAGCTCCCATCGCACCATAGTGGAATTGAAAGGAGCGTGTTCCGGTCCCGCCGCGCCGGGGTCGCCGGGCTCCCATCGCACCATAGTGGAATTGAAAGAAAAGAACGTGCAAGCGAATCCCTTGAGCAAGACGAGCTCCCATCGCACCATAGTGGAATTGAAAGATTGGACGGAGTGGAGGGCAGGGACGACACCTACAGGCGCTCCCATCGCACCATAGTGGAATTGAAAGTTGCGACTGCTTACACTGACGGTATAGATGCGTGGATGCTCCCATCGCACCATAGTGGAATTGAAAGTCCAATCCAGAAGGTCATCTTCGTCTGCATCAAATAGCTCCCATCGCACCATAGTGGAATTGAAAGTCTTTCAAACCCCAAACAAGAAGACGAAATCGCAGGCTCCCATCGCACCATAGTGGAATTGAAAGAAAATGGTTGGCTCAAGTATGGCGAGAGGATGCAGAGCTCCCATCGCACCATAGTGGAATTGAAAGCAAGATAACCTACCCCCCATACCACGACCATAATAGGGCTCCCATCGCACCATAGTGGAATTGAAAGAATAGTATAGTAAGCGTTTAGTTCTCCTTGATTTTGCTCCCATCGCACCATAGTGGAATTGAAAGTCAAGCAAGGCGATGTGCTTGCGGTAACGCGGGAGTGCTCCCATCGCACCATAGTGGAATTGAAAGCATTAAAACATTGCTATAGGCCTCATTATCAGTCCAGCTCCCATCGCACCATAGTGGAATTGAAAGTCGTATTTGTAGTGCATACCGAATAGTAATCTTAGTGCTCCCATCGCACCATAGTGGAATTGAAAGCGGCTTGTATAACCCCTTTGAGGCCGATAGCCTCTCGCTCCCATCGCACCATAGTGGAATTGAAAGTAACGTTAATCTCCCTATCGCCATTTAGGAAGTCTAGCTCCCATCGCACCATAGTGGAATTGAAAGCAGCATCGAATGCCGTATGGAGATCGGCTAAGTCGTGCTCCCATCGCACCATAGTGGAATTGAAAGATCTGTGGTACGAAGCGACCCAGATGGTGAAAACAGGGCTCCCATCGCACCATAGTGGAATTGAAAGTGACATATATGTTATGTTGCGTTACATTAGCTCTTGCTCCCATCGCACCATAGTGGAATTGAAAGAACATTATAGTCAAGAATTTGAGGTTGTCAAGGTCTCGCTCCCATCGCACCATAGTGGAATTGAAAGTTATACGTCTACTGGTTCTATCTTATAAAGCCCGTTGCTCCCATCGCACCATAGTGGAATTGAAAGTCCTATGAGGGCACGGATGAATCGAGCGAGGTCTCTGCTCCCATCGCACCATAGTGGAATTGAAAGCCGCTTCCACGATTTTCGGATAGAGCAAAGGCTCGCCCGCTCCCATCGCACCATAGTGGAATTGAAAGAAAGCTACGTCAAGTCCCTTGTTCGTTGTAGTAAGCTCCCATCGCACCATAGTGGAATTGAAAGGCATTTTTGACACTCAGCAACTGACATCGGTTGGCGCTCCCATCGCACCATAGTGGAATTGAAAGATGAATCATCAAATACAACGCATCCCAGTCTAATGCGCTCCCATCGCACCATAGTGGAATTGAAAGAAAGTTTTGGCAGTCGTAATTGTCATTAAGCACTGGCGCTCCCATCGCACCATAGTGGAATTGAAAGCTTAGTTATAGGCAGCATAGGACAAGACGGATAAACGCTCCCATCGCACCATAGTGGAATTGAAAGTCTTCACCACAATTAGGACAGACAACGAGTTGTGTAGCTCCCATCGCACCATAGTGGAATTGAAAGATGAACTCTTAAAAGCTATCTACAATCGGGATGAAGCGCTCCCATCGCACCATAGTGGAATTGAAAGAACGATCCCAGGATTCAACAGCTATGGATGCGCGTCGCTCCCATCGCACCATAGTGGAATTGAAAGCCCTCTATCCGAAGCTCGGAGTTTTGAGAGAGGGCGTGCTCCCATCGCACCATAGTGGAATTGAAAGAAATATCTTAAACCCTTAACGGTGCTTATCCCCTTGCGCTCCCATCGCACCATAGTGGAATTGAAAGCAGATGGCGCGGATTTTAGCTAAGTGTTTAGGTATTGCTCCCATCGCACCATAGTGGAATTGAAAGATATTTCCACGAACCACTGAGATAGAATCGTCCAGGTGCTCCCATCGCACCATAGTGGAATTGAAAGGTCAAGATCTGCAAGTTGGCGCTCGGATTCAAGACCGCTCCCATCGCACCATAGTGGAATTGAAAGTTTTACGGAACTCACGAGAATAAGTTTCAAGCCCCGCTCCCATCGCACCATAGTGGAATTGAAAGGACCTTATCGGTAAACTACCCCCAGACCTTATGCGGCGCTCCCATCGCACCATAGTGGAATTGAAAGTTCTCCCTTGTGGAGTTGGTGAAGCCCCGTCTCCTCGCTCCCATCGCACCATAGTGGAATTGAAAGCAAAGCTAATGCCTGCCTTTGATAGAATCTTAGATGCGCTCCCATCGCACCATAGTGGAATTGAAAGGGATGTAATGAGAAGCGGCTCTATCCACGACACGGCGCTCCCATCGCACCATAGTGGAATTGAAAGACACTACTCGCGGCGAACCAGTTACCGCTGAGATACGCTCCCATCGCACCATAGTGGAATTGAAAGTAAAAACAAGGAAGCTGACATGACAAACTGCGAAGGGCTCCCATCGCACCATAGTGGAATTGAAAGTTGCCCGACATTAATCACCTTCATCCCTCGTATCCGCGCTCCCATCGCACCATAGTGGAATTGAAAGAGGATCTCTTGAATCGCCCGTGTGTTTGCCCCTCTGTGCTCCCATCGCACCATAGTGGAATTGAAAGCGTGCCAAAATCTGAACATTGCTAACTCCTGAAAGCGCTCCCATCGCACCATAGTGGAATTGAAAGAATTTTATATTATCGTTGGTTAACGGATTTCCACGCGCTCCCATCGCACCATAGTGGAATTGAAAGGCAGGTCGCGGAATTCGACAGCTCCCTCACCCCTCGCTCCCATCGCACCATAGTGGAATTGAAAGGGGATCGAGAATCTGCCAGAGTGCATCAGCCAGGGCTGCTCCCATCGCACCATAGTGGAATTGAAAGATCCGTTGGCCACGCGATAGAAGCCACTTAGGTCAAGCTCCCATCGCACCATAGTGGAATTGAAAGGATTCAATGGCTTATCATAGACTTCCCTCACCGCCGCTCCCATCGCACCATAGTGGAATTGAAAGTTTAACTAAACCCGATATACCTTTCGCTTAGTCCCCGCTCCCATCGCACCATAGTGGAATTGAAAGTTTGAGAAGGCTTCGGTAGGCATCTTTGAATCAATGGGCTCCCATCGCACCATAGTGGAATTGAAAGATTACTCCTCGTGAGTATTATCGCATTCATGGTATCGCCCTCCCATCGCACCATAGTGGAATTGAAAGATCGCTTGACTTGCTTCTGCTTGAGTGTCAACTATAGCCCTCCCATCGCACCATAGTGGAATTGAAAGGTGGAACCGCAGCTCTTTGGGCAGGGTTACCCCTGCGCCCTCCCATCGCACCATAGTGGAATTGAAAGCCAAGTCCGGTCCCATAGTACGCGCGAGCTGCCAGTGCCCTCCCATCGCACCATAGTGGAATTGAAAGACATAATGGGGATGGCACCAGACTCGAATCTCGGGAGCCCTCCCATCGCACCATAGTGGAATTGAAAGTTACTTGCCTCCTTTCAGGCGAACACGACGCACAATCCCCTCCCATCGCACCATAGTGGAATTGAAAGGCAGGATTGCAGGCATGTGAGTCTGGCGACAGAATCGCCCTCCCATCGCACCATAGTGGAATTGAAAGTTCGTACCTGAAAGGCCCGTAAACAAATTTCCCAGGAAGCTCCCATCGCACCATAGTGGAATTGAAAGTTCTTCCATCAACTACTCGGAAGCGAAAGAGAAGGAGCTCCCATCGCACCATAGTGGAATTGAAAGCTGGCTCCCCACACCCGTAACATGCAAGGGCGACAAGCTCCCATCGCACCATAGTGGAATTGAAAGTCAGGTAAGCGTACTTACCATCCCCAAGCTCCTGCTGCTCCCATCGCACCATAGTGGAATTGAAAGACGGGAGCGCAAGCTCCCGTTTCGCCGGAATCACACGCTCCCATCGCACCATAGTGGAATTGAGTTCACCCTACACGTCTGCTGACGCAGCCGTGCAGGGAACCCGAATGGGGTCCCCGCGAAGGCTTGGAAGTATCGTGCAGCAGCACACTTTCTACATTGAGTTGGTTTGGGGTTTCTATTCGCAGAGAGGGGCAAAGAGAAAACCCCAGTAGGTCCGCCTGATGAAAGCTAATATCTAATCAGGGAAAGTTGAGAGGGCGGTTTCCAATTTCGCTTGGGTTTCGGCAAGGACTTCTATGTCAAATTGCATTACCTTCTTCAGAATCAAGAGTGTAGCGTCTTTAGTTTGCATATTTTCTACCTGCCACAATCCTATATCCAGTAGTGCCTGTAGAAAGTGTTTCCAAGTGATTGGTTTGAGTTGCGTTTGTTTTACAATCTCATTGATGTGTTGCTGATAGTGTCGTAGTTTTTCCCAGGATACAGTATTCAGATAGATATTAAGCTGGACATATTGATACCGGGCTCGAGGCAGATTAGCCCAGCGAGGATTGAGGCCGCAGAATATGATGTGCTTAACCGTTGCCGCTAATCCGTGTTCTCGTTCGTATGTTAGTAGATGTTCGTATCCGATTCTGATAATTGCTTCTCCGAAAAGCGCCCAGGAGACTTTAGTAAAGCCTTGCATTCGTAATGAGGGGTTAGTTTTTATGTTGCGATAGTTCCTGAGCATATCATCTAACCCTATCGGGACCCGTGGATTGGCTATCTTCTTTCGTTTCCAGTTCTTGCCTAGCGCCAGCATGTTATCCTCCTTGTCCTTACGGGCGGTTTGTAGTTACATATAATTATAGTCATGCTTTCCTCTTTGTCAAGCTCTAGGGAAGGCCATTCGGTAGGATTCTTTGAGACGCCGGGTGGTAACATGGGTATAAATCTGAGTAGTGGAGAGCGAGGCATGTCCTAGTAGTTCCTGCACCGCACGCAGGTTTGCACCGCGATCCAGCATGTGGGTTGCGAAGCTATGACGCAGGGTATGAGGGTTGGTCTTCGCATAGTGCTGAACGATCATCCGCAGGTAACGTACACTGAGCCGTTTTCCGGTTCGGAGAGATCGAACCAGCGGTCCGGACGCAGCTTCGCCTACATAGGTTTTCAGCAAGATCGCTAGTTTATCGCCAAGAAAGGCGATCCGTTGTTTGTTCCCTTTGCCATTGACACGAATGGTTTCCCTCTCGAAATCTATATCCTCTACGTTCAACCCGGCAAGTTCAGAGATACGCAGTCCTTCATCGTAAAGAAGTTCAAGGATGATACGATCCCGCAAGGAGTCAAAGTGGTTATTAAAGATCTGCTCAACTTCTCTTTCCGTTAAGAACCGGGGCAAGGATTGATGATGCTTGGGTGCGATTATAGAACGTGCAGGATTATGAGAGATAAGCTCCTCCCGTATCAAGTATCTGTAGAAGCTTTTGATAGTTGCAAGCCGTCTGCGGACGGTGTTAGGATGATGCCTTTTTGACTCCCGGGCTATGAACGCCCTGATTTCATCATGAGTCCCATCCATCGGTTTACCCTTGAGGGGGCACTTCGTATCATCATGCGAACCTAAGAACTTGCAGAAAAGCTCAAGATCATAGCGGTAGGCTTCCAGGGTGCGAGGCGACGCCTGCCGAGCACGAAGCATATCGAGGAACCGCTCGACGATAGGGATTACGATACGATAACTCATGTCAACCTCCTTCGTTCTCGTAAGAGTTGCCTTTTTTGTTTAAGCTCATCCCGAAGCTTGCTTATTGCGATTTCCGCCCCAGGAACCCTTCTTCTTTTCCATCCTTCTAGTTCACACTCAAGCCCGGCGATTTCGTCCAGTAGGATTTGGGTCCGGCTTTTGGTTTCACCAGCAAACAAGTTGCCTTGTTTCAGGTATTCAGCCTGAAGCTTAGTCTGTTGCATCATGTTAGTCTCCATAGAATCCATTAACAGTTATGGACACTTTGCAGGTAAGGTGTTCAGGTGTAGCTGGGGTAATACTTCGACCGTAATCCACTTGAAGCTCCTTGAGGATTTCGTACAGCTTTTGCAGGACTTGTTTACCTGCGGCAGTTAAGCAGTCCGGGCAGAACTGGGGCGGCCTATGTGTTGTGTTCTGTACCCCTGCCTCAAACTCTTTACCGCACTTGCGGCAAGTGTGAAGGTAAGTCTTCTCTTTACGTTTCATGTCAAGCCTCCTTTAGTTTAACTACGTTCCAGGTATGATACCAGGCATGGGTTGCCGGTATCTCTAACTTGCATACTTTCTTCCACTCCTTAGCCTTGAAGTGTGCGCTCATAATCTCCAGGAATCGTGCATACCTGATCGCGTTTGATTCCAACGTTGATGATGCGGATATAAGGTGTGATGCAAGCATAGACCAAACCTGATCTACCGTTATCCAGTATCCCGAACCGTTCTCCTCTTCGGTCCCGAACAAGCCTCGTCTCCGCACAGGTGCCGGTCGGTAGTACAGATAGCTTACCGCTTCCCGGGCATGGTCAAGGGTGATGAGTGGTGATTTCGACAGCGTGTGAATGCGAAGCATAAGCCCGTAGATTTCGGTAAGTTGAGTATCATTTGGATGTGGTGTCATCCGCTCGACGTACCATGCCGCAGGGAACTCGACGCCATCCGGCCAAACGAACAACCCAGGCAACCCTAGCGCTCGGCAATCCGGGCACATAACAGCGGGTCTCCAGCCGTAGAATCGGATGGTTTCAGTAGTATTGTCTGGTCTATGGCGTATCCACCGGCATTTGTTAGTTTCCACAGGATGGAAGCTTTCCGTCCGCCAGGGTAGGGGTCGCTTGCAAATGCAACATTCTTTAGTGAGGTTAGAGGTATGGGATACTCTGGGGAGATCGTGTTTTTCTCCATCGCAATAGTAGACTTGAGTGTGAGTATTCAGGAGCTTGATTTCACCGACGGATATTTCCTCAAACATCTCGTTAAGGCTGTAGTAAGCGGCCAGCTTGGGAACTCCACACCAAAGAATAGGAATCCAGAAAAGCTCCGGTCTCGCCTTGCTTGCCCGCAGTCCTGTCCTGTCAATAGCGTCTCGACAGCTGGAGTCAAGCCCAAGAAGTTTAATCTGGTTCATGTCATCCTCCTTTTTTATACCGGGGTGTTGCCCGGCAAGTTTGCAAGTTTGCCCCATCCATCGGTTTAACCTCATGCGAACTTCAGGATCACGGCGTCCATTACTCCGAACTCTTGAAGACATTGAAGAACGCCTTTGATATACTTTTCGGGGTAACGGGTTGCGTTTTCCTTGTTTTGTGTCCAGACCGCAGGCATAGCGTTTGCGTCCCAGTAACCCCGGCTGGGTGAATAGATAATGAAGCGTTTCATGTCAAGTCTCCTTTGGTTTGTCTATTATTATTGTCCACGAAGCAACCCCGGTTGGTCGCTCTCCACTCTTAAAGGAACCGTCCGGGTTCGGTTCCGTATAGGCTTCGTGTTCGTCAAGCCACTGTCTAAACTCAACCGCTCTCCGGTGTTGGTTTGTCATAGTCCCGGCTGAGACTATACTGACAAGCCGTCCGCCTGGTTTGAGTAGTTCGTAAGCGTACTTTATATGGTCTATGTCTTGGTAGTTTTCAAACGGGGGATTCATTATGATTCGGTCGTAAGTGTCGGTATGCTCCAAGAAGTTATAATCTATCACCTTATACCCTTTGAGTTCAAGTACATCCCGGAGTTGTTTGACGAGTTCGATTGTGTAGAGTTCTGCGTCCGGTTCCCTTCGCCTTATCGCATCCGCAATATTACCCTTTCCGGCTGAGGGTTCGAGGATAGTCAACCCCGGTTCGAGATCCGCTTTCATTACCAAGTCATCAGCAAGCGGAGGAGGAATAGGAAAGTATCCAGGTATCTTGCAACCTATGAGGTCCCGTTCAGCTTTCAATATCGGGTCTTCCCGTATATCTGAGGCTCTAAGTGTGAAGTATTCCCGCATGGCTCCACGAAGATCGGCCAAGGTGATAATACCCAGACGTTTTAAGGTTTCCGCTTGGTCTTTTAGTTCCTCATTCCACCATTCGTTATTGTCCACCTTTGGGGCTGGATATTCTACCGTCTCAATATCGGCCTCTGTCGGTTCTCTCCGTATAGGATTTCCATAATCATCATAGTTACCGTTTTTATCGTTATGGTAAACTGCCGTTTGTAGGATGCTTTCGAGTAGTTCGATCTGCGTCTTGTGTCGTATGGTTTTGAGATAAGCCAAGCCGTCGGCTTCAAGGGCTATGCCAATGTTACGTATTGTCTGTGCTAGGGTGATCTTTCGTCGTGCATCTTTTTGTATCCCTTCGGCCATGTGTACCCGGCGGCGTGTATTTGTTAAGCGGTGTTGGTTCAGTCTTTCCTCTGCCTTTTTTTCCATTCTGTCAGCAAGGCTTTGGAGTTGGATTCCTGCCTTGTTTGCGAGTACCTTTTCATCCACAGTATCACCTCCGCCGGAAAGAACAAAGTCAATATGTTTACACTGTAGGCGTCTGAACTTCCACACCGGGCAAGAACACCCGTAGTTACCATTGGCGTCAATAGCTACGGTATAGGTTTTGTCTGGATCGCTTTCGCTTGGTACTTGCCAACGTTTGACCCAGCGGTCTTTTTTTGTAGCGACAGCCATGTCAACCTCCTTTTGTGCGCCGAAGCTGAAACCACTTCTCTAAGCTGAACACATCGGTAAGCAAGTGAATACCCCGATAGTCAACAAGAACGTCCGGGAACCACCGGCCTTCTTTCGAACGCACTCCATGCGTATCAACTCCGATCTTATCATACTCGGCGAACTTATCTTCCTCCGGCCAAGTACGGATGTCTTTACGTTTCATGATAGCCTCCTTTTATACAAGCCCTAGCTTATGGGCTTTCGTTAAGAGTTTTTGTTTTTGTTTGATTGTATACGGAAAGTGTCGTCCGCACCAACCGTATATCTTTTCTGTCAACTCTACCCAGTCGGTCCAGGTGAGGTCTTTTATTATGCGTTGCCGTTCTTGCGTGCTCATGTCAACCTCCGTTTATACTGGGGGGTTTATCCCCAGTAAGCAAGTTTGTTTACTGCGGGGTTTGATTCCCGCTTGTTTCAGAGCTTTATTGACTACGCGCCGAATCGCTCGGTTTGTGTCTCCCTCTTCGTATGCACCTGGATGTTGTTTGCGGACGTAATGCTTCTGTAATTTTGGGGTTTCAGGCCAATCTTCAATAGGATATTGCTTGGTAGAGGTGTAACCAGAAGAATACGATCTTGTTACTACAATCAAATCGTTTTTAATCTCCGCATAGATCGTCAGTAGGTTACAGGTCATACTACCAATCGTGGTGCTTATACTCATGTCAATCTCCTTTTTTATACCGGGGGGTTGCTTGGCAAGTTTGTAAGTTTGCCCCGTCCATCGGTTTAACCCCATGCGAGCGACGAATAGACCTCGATGCACCCTTGAATGTCAAGCTTTCCCTCGTTTTTCGCCCGTCGCCCAAGCTACCGGCCGCAAAAGCGTTACGTCGGCGTCGTCGGGTTTCGATACGGCCTGACTCCTCGCACACAGCGGGGTTGATACCCGTCCGGTAGTGTGTTACGCCGTGCGGTGGCCTATTCATCATGGCAACTTCCTTTTGTCCTTCACTTGAGGGAGGGTACTCTCCAGATCAATTTACCATGACCGTCAACGGGAATGAGAGGAGTAAGAGAGACCTTCCTGGGGTAGAACTTACCTTGGTAGTAGCATCCATTGAGTACCCATCGTGTATCAGGTAGGTCGTCTTCCAATTTCTGCATATAGTGAAAAGCTTGTTCCGGGTCCGTATAGTCCTCAAGCGTCACGATACATCCGGTTCTTTTTGCGACCCATGCTTTCCCGTCTTCCTTGCTAAGTCTAATGAGTTCCTGCCTGGTCTTCTCCAGGCCAGGATCGCGCATCATTATTGATGTTGCCATGATTCCTCCTTGTGTTATACCGAGCTTACCGCAACCGGTTCGATTGTGCCTACCAAATCGTAGTATTTCTTAAGGACTTCCGCCTCTGCCAGTGAAAGCTCACGGATTGCGTCCAGGCTAATCATACGATAGCCGTATGGTTCCTCCACTACGTTATGTTTTTCGTCTTCGACATGCGGCCAATCTTCAGGATTAGACGCATCATGATACCCACCTTCTTTCAGCCACTTCCAGGCGATCTCCCGAGGTTGAGAGTTGTCTGGAGCGTAAAGAAGATAATGGTCATAGTATTCGTTTTCGCCGTCTTGGATGACAAAACGAACTAAAAAGGCTTTCATTATGACCTCCTTGTGTCTACTCCTGAGAAGCTCGAAGCTTCGCAGGTTTGTGATTTATGTCCAGTATTATGTCTTCGACTGCGTGGCGTATATTCAGGTAAACTACCCACGCGGGTTCGGGTCCGTCGTGGCTTTCCAGGGCGTAAGCTGGTAGTTCAAACAACATACTCCACTCATCTTGGTTTTCTTCCTCGTTTCCATACAGCAAAAATGCAAGCCGTTTGAGATCGTCTTCGAGTCGCAGTTGTTCAACCCTGGATCTCGCTGCGTCTTCACCGTGCTGGTAAAGCTCTTTTGTGTAAGTTGCAAACTCTTCGTCTGTTGAGTCTGGAGCTACAAAAACCGTATCGGTTATTTTCGGCGTAGTCAACACCCAAACGTCAACTTGGGTGTCGCTGCCTAGTGCGATCAGAGCTACTAAAAACATCATCATGATGTCCTCCTTTTACGCCGGGGTCTCCCCCGGCAAGTTTACAGGTTTGCTCCATCCATCGGTTTATCATCAGGTCAACCTTAAGGGTTCAACTCGGATGATAACCGAGGTTAAGAGATCATGTTCTACATAGAACGGCTTACCTTCTTTCTTAAGCCGTTCATATTCTCGTTTGACTCGTTCATTAGCAAAAGTCTTGCGTTTCATGATTCACCTCACACAGTTTTAAGGGTTAAGTGTTTCCACGTCCAATTAGCGATATAAAAGAAGCTTCCTTTACTTTTGCCCATCAGATCAACAAACTTCCGTTTGCCTTCTCGGTTCAGTTTGCCGTATGCTTGGTACATCCCGGAGGCAGTGAGGCAGTCAACGCTTGTCAAGGTTTTCCCGTCGTTGAACCGTAAGCGTATGTCAAAAACATGCTTTCGCTTCTGATGTACAGCCCTAAAGACAAGCAAGTTTTTGATTCCTCTTTTGCGATCTGTCATGTTATCCTCCTAGTCCTTTCGGGCTTCTTGAGCAAGTACGGTTGTTATAGTATCCATAATCTCTTGATTCCCGTCATCAGCCTTGAGGTTGTATAATGGGCACCAGCGTATGATCGAACCATCCTTGCGCCGAAGGTCAACCGAGTTGATAATTGTCTTGTTACCTTTACGGGAGCGGTGCACCTTTACGATATCTACTTCACTCCCGAAGCGCGTATAGATTGCCATGATTCACCTCACGCAAACACAAGCCTTGACTTGTGTTGTTTTTGTGTTTTCGGTTCGTTTTTGTGTATACGATGACTGCAAGCGCTTATGAATACCCAGCGACCGTCAACGTATACCTTATAGTTCCTCTCCTCCGGCTCCCTCTTTTCATGTCGTTTACTGCGTCCCATGATGATTCACTCCTTCTTATCTTTAGCTATGTGATAGGCCATAGCGTTTATTAGTCCTCGGCTGAAGGGGTTCTGCATCCATTCAGTGATCTTCGCTAGCGTGATGCCTTCAGCGACCCACTGTATTAGCAAGTCTTCTCTTGCTTTCATCCCTCCAGGAATATCGCGTAAACTGCGTCCCATGATGTTTTACTCCTTTCAGTCTGTTTTGTATACCAGATATGCAGTATAGCCGTAAAAACCAGCCAGTAGCATACCCGATACTACAAACCTAATCAATCCTTGTGTATTCATCTGTAGTATCCCCTGGACCCAGATCCACACAGTCAATTCAGCATACTCCGCGATAGCTGCGAATGCTGAAGTTATGATCTGTTCCATGATGATTCACTCCTTTTATAGGTGAAAGGTTTTTATTGCCCAACAATACACATAATCACGTCTGGCGATTGTTAAGGGCCGATTGATCTTGATGAAACCAAGTACAGTATATCTCTTTTTGTAAGTGCGTAGCTGATCCGCTGGACATGCCGTCAATTGTCCGTGTGGCAGAATCAGGACGTAAAACCGTTTAGAGTTGCTAGACAAGAGAGATGTTATAAAGCCCGTTGGTACTTCTGCGATATGTGCGTTTATGTCAGTAGTATAGAGTGCATAGCGATTAGATAAATCCATGATTCCTCCTTGCCGTTACCGGCGCAGTTTAGTTTTCACTCCGTAACGCAGCCTTAACCCATGCTAGTTCAGCCTTCTCTTCTTCCGATTCGTGGGCCCACTTAGCGAAGAGTTTATCAAGCTCTTCGTTCTCCCACTTATTAAGAAGTTCGTCACGCTCCTCGATAGTGTCTTTAGTCTGTCTCATGATTCACCTCATAGTTTTAGCGTTTGCCGTTCACCCGTAACATATCCTACCAGTCTGATGTCCTCACAAGGTCCCAACCCTAGCGCAAGCTGACGCTTGTTCAATACAGTTTTCGCCTTCGTTCGTCCCCGTCTCAATGCGCTTGATCTTCTCTGATTCATTTGCTCCTTTACCGCTGTCCGAGTCTTCGATCTCCGCCTCCCGTGATGCTGTCCAACGTCGTCTATCCGTCCGCCGTTATCGAACACCGCTACGGCACCGTTGCACCGCTTCACGTTTGGGTTGATACCTGACGCAAGCTTTGTTTCTTTCTCTCTACCACTGTGTCCCATGATTCACCTCTACGCGGCTTTCCGCCGCAGTTGATGAGTCCTATTCTTCCTATCCTTAGTCCTAATCCCTTTGTCTCTGTCTTTGTAGTAATTCTCTTTCCACTCTGCCTTGTCAAAGATAATAATGCTGAGTCCATAGCCCCTTTTGTTCGCTTCTCTCTGTAGTTCGTCTTCTTCCGTCCATGCGAAGCTTGACTTACCTACCAGATCTATAAGCACCTGTTTGTCTTCTACCGTTTCACCTTCAAACCCTTTACTATCACCCACCAGGTTGATCCACAATCTTGTCTCAGTCAAGACTGTTAGAACTTCTTCCTTGTGTTTCATGACTTCCTCCAAGTTATTCAAAGAGCCTCTTGGTTCTTCTTCTCCGATTACTTATAATTATAGTCAAGAAACGCTCCTTGTCAAGGTGTGCTTATAAGTAGCCTAAATACGTATGATAGAGCCGTAGAAACTATTGCCTTATGCGTAAACGTCCGATAACATCGTGGCTTACGAGATACAATACAACTAACTTCCGCAGTTGCATGACTTGGTAAGACAATACCGGAGCGGGTCAAGCTTGTGTGCGGACTTCTTACGCGCGCGCGAGGCGCGCAAGCTCCGCACCTTCACAGCTTACGCCTAGTTCCCCTAATAGACATTATGTAACCTTAGTTTTTTTGAAAAGGGGAGGCTGTCAAGCTTCGTATATGCGTAAGTTAGCAAGGGAATCGAGAGGAGCAAGGGCGTCTGAGGAGGGCTTGAAACGCCTTGCGGGTTCGTGATCCTGGTTTTATCCCTCCCCGGTGGGGGGTATCGCGGAACTTGACGGGGAGGGGGGTCGGAGAATGTGCATGGGGGGGTCTATACGAGCTATTTTTTTGAGTGAAAGGCTGAGCGAAAGCTTGACAGAAAGATTGCGCGTAAAGCACGTACGCAGAGAATGGCATTGAAGTAGATTCCGGCGCCAAGAGAATAAGAAAGGAGAATAGAATGCCGCACTACAAACTTAAACCGAAGAAAACACCGAAAGTCCGACGTCCAGTAGGAGGTCCTTCTTCTCCTAATCCATACCCGCGAGGACATGGGTAAGCAGGTTCGTCGACAAAAGAAGAAGAAATAGTAAGGTTTCTATGGGTAATGGTTCTACTGTAGCAGAATCGAAGCCAGATACATACCCAACCTCTCAAGGGATGGAGCGTATACGGCTGAAGCCACGTCCTGCGGTTATCCCGCGCGCGCCCTTCTTTTATTTTTGGCAGCTTGGCGCTCTAACCTCAAGGGCTTGACACAGAAGGTAACCCAGAGTATCCTTGGGCGTAAAGGAGGAATCATGAAAAAGCTTAAACTCGTAGCGCTTCTGGCGCTTATCATCGGATGCTCGCAAACCGGGCCTCTGAAAGTCAAGGCCATTGACATCCTGCCCCCGGGCGGGGATGTTGATTCAGTTACCGCATATGTGGACATCCAGGGGACGGGCATCGCTCGTCTGGATTGGGAACGTCGGGCGTATGGCGTAGACTCGCTCATGCAAAGTGAATATTGGTACGTAGATTCAAGCGATGTCTACATCTCTACCCTATCCGTCACCGATGGCTGGTACTGGCTCTCGATCTATGATGAAGACTCAATCCTGCTTGCTACTTCAGACGTAGTTTTCTGTGGCACCGGCTCTCAGATTCCACCTATCGCTAAGTTTTACGGAGAACCAACTTCCGGTCAAGCCCCTTTGTGCGTAGAATTCTATAGTGAAAAGAGCAACGATCCTACTATATGGCTTTGGGACTTTGGCGATGGAGAAAGTTCTGGACCTTCCTGGTGGCTTCAGCATTACTACGAAGACCCGGGCAACTATGATGTAACTCTCATCGTCTCAAATCTCGCTGGTGTAGATACGCTGATAAAAAAAGACTACATCCAAGTGGAATTTCCTAACCCTCCTGTGGCTGATTTCTATGCTGAACCTACTGAAGGAGAATCACCGCTTCACGTAGAATTTTACAATCAGTCTTCAGGGGGAGGTACCTTTTTCAGGTTGGATTATGGCGACGGCCATAGCACCTTATACCGACCATCTGGGTATCTTCCAGACCATTTATACCAAATCGCTGGAATCTACACCGTAACTCTCATGGTGAAAAACGATTGGGGTGCTGATACTATGATTCGTAAGGACTACATCCACGTAACTGAGCCGTAGGCACAGAAAGCTACTTAGAGATAGTTTTATACCTTGGCGGCCAGTGAAGGCGACCACGGGGCTTTTACGGGGCTTACAAAGGCAACCTCTATTAAACAAGACGAAAAAACTCTTGGTTTCTTACATCTATTGCTGATAATCCTCTGCTACAGGAATCGGTATGTTGCATTCTTTACAAAGGGCTATCAACCAATCGGGAATCTGATCCTCATAAAGCTTAAATAATCGCTTTACCTGTTTCGGCGCAGTGCAACCTGCTGCAAAGCCAAAGGCTAACGCCAACAAAATAGTTAGTAGTAAAGCAAGACGTTTCACTATGTCCTCCTTAAGCTTCACTGAACTATAATATGGGGATAGAATATGTCAAGAGGTTGTGCGAACAATGGTTTCCCAAATGCAGAAATCGACATCAAACACGCTGAAAAGAGCGTTTTTAGCCGGAGTTTTGTAAGCTTTACAAAAAATACCAAGGTCAAGAGAAGGTCTTAACAATGCGAATAAATCTAGTAAAATAGTAGGTTATCTTCTCAGGTGCAGTTGAGATCCTTAATGAGAAGGTGAATTTTTTACAAAAAACCACCTCTGCTCAGAAGACACTCCGGTAAAATATTTAGCGACGCGCGGGCCACGCATTGGTTGGCATAAGGGTTTGCAATCGACCCTAAAGCGATCCACGCAACGGTTGGCGTAAGGCTACCCTGGCTTTGGTTAAGAATCTGTAGCCTTTACCTCCCCCTGCCTAAGGGAAACTAGGAAGATATAGGGGGGTATATTGTATACCCGGCCTGCTTACGGTTTAGAGAAGGTCGGAAAAGTCCGGCATTAAGGTAGTGATGGAACGGTTAAGGTAGTTATGGGACGGTTAAGCACCATCTCAAGCGAGATCAAGAGGCATTATAAAAGTGTTGTGCTACGCATGATGTGCCACTTTGCCCGGAAAGTTTCTGGTGGACAGCCGATGTACCATATAAATATTATAGTCACAAATGAATTATTGATTCTAAACTTGACATAGCCACTTAAATGAGTATAATTGAATAGGACATGATAATGAAATCACACCTAGGCACAGAAAGGGTATACTGGGGGGTATGCCTCCCAAGGATGGGATGCCCCTACGGATATAGGGATAAGGGAGTGCTCTTTGAGTTTGCATAGGATTTTTAAAGAGCGGATTGACTTAGAAGGAAAGTGAAAACTAAATTTAAGACCAAAGAGGCAAAGATAAGGTTCGCTTCTAACGAAGCAAACACTGATCTGCTTATCAAAAGGATAAAAGCCGGTAATCCAGAAGCGTACAGTGAATTTTACAAAAGATATAAAAACCTAGTATGTCACGAAATTCTCAAGCGGATAAAGAACGCTCACGATAAGGAAGAAATTGTCAATGATACCTTTTTGAGCTTTTTTCTTAGTGTAGACAGACTTAAAAATTTATCTGCGGCAACGGAATATCTGGTTAGAATTGCAAGGAACAAATGCTTTGATCATTTAAGATCGAAAGAGCGAAAGATGACAAAAGTAACCATAAGCATTGAGTCTATGAGTATCCCCGAGCAGATCAAGCTCAATATTACTCCTGCCCCGGACCATTACTACGCTAATAAGAAACTAGGCACAACTATTAAAGAAGCGATAGGTCTATTGCCATCAAAACAGCGTCAAGTCTTTAAAATGATATGCCTGGAAGGTTATACTTGCCAAGACGCAGCCGAAGAAATGGATTGTGATATAAATGCAGTATATGCGAACTTTCATAGAGCCAAAGAATTCCTCAGAAGAGAATTAAGAGAAACCTTAGAGGATTATCACCGATGGATGTAAGAAACCGAGAGTTTTTCCGTCATTACTTAATAGAGGGCCAAAAAGCTTAATGGCTCTGGCGTGTTAGTGAAGGAATAACAAAGAACTCACCCCCTGGTATTTCTAGGGTGGTGGGAGAATGTTTCAGAGGTGAGTGAAGGAGAGATAAGGTGTTACCGGGAACTGCAACTTAACCTCTGAAACAACTGAAGCATAACTCTACTTGCCTGGGGTGTTCCCGGGGTAGAGGAAGTAATTGTTAGCCTTCGGGTAGGAGTATGGCTACCCTACCCTGGCCTGCTAGCATTTTATGTGACTTGGTGGCGTTGAGAAGGCTAGCGAACCCAAGGGGGTTTAATGAGACTCTATTCGTTTAGGGAGATCATTGCCGCAGAGGTTAAGGACATAGTTGATTGTCAGGCGCAGTTCATAACCTTAGATGCTCCGGTTAGAGTATGGGTTGACAGGTGCTTGATCTTTTCAAAGGCATTGCGGATGTGGCATGAGACCAACTGCGTTGTGTTCGGTAAAAGGTGGAGAGAGAACGACCAAGGGTTGCTGACCGTGTTCGTGATAGAGCTTGAGAGAAAGAAAGATCTGTGGCATGTACATATGATTCAGGAGAAGCATCCTCTCCTTACCTACGATATGTACAAAGCGCTATGGCTGCAATTGTGGGAAAAGGAGAAGGAACAAAGACGTTGGGAAGGAAGAGGGATAGACATTCGTGACCTTCATCGCCGAGAATGGCCAAGGAAACCTGTAGGCGTGATGCCCTACAATTCCGCCTGTCATTCGTGGTACATCACGAAACAAGTTACGTGGTGTAACATGCCTTTCGATTCTTTGGGTGTGTTCACTAACTGTCCTCGGTTCTCTGATAAAAGGTTCCCTCGTGTGAGTGAGTGTAATCTCAAGAGGGTGTTTGCGAAAGAGGTGGAGAGACTCAATTCAAGGCCTAACAAAGTCCCTCTTTTTAACTGGCTTGGCTTTAGCAGGGGTTAAAGGTGGTTTTAGTTAACGTTCTCACGCGAGCACCTTCTGATAGCTTAACTGCACCTTGCGCCGATCGGGTTAAGCGCAGACGCCGGAATAGAACGATAGTCTTAAGACCTACTGACCTTGACTTCTCAATTAAAGGAATTAAACTTACAGGTAACGTGAGACTCTTTCAGCGTACCAACGGACGCTGGTATGTGAGGTTCACGCTAAACGGGAAAAGACGAATGCTCTCCACAGGAGAGACCGACAAAACCCATGCTCTATTAAAACTTGGAGAGATTGTCAAGGCGGCTGAATGCACTAACGCCTTTGGCTCACCCCTCAAGCGTGTCTCAACGTTCCGAGAGTTAGCCGAGGAGTATATTGCTTACGCAGAGGCTAACAAGGCCATTTCTACAATCCAAAGGGATAAGCGCAGGCTTGGCAAGCTTTTTGCGGCGTTCGATTCTAATCGATTAACCGACATAACACAGCGCAAGGTTGAACTCTACATGCAGGAGCGTGAAAAAGAGGTCAAGCCCGCAACCGTCAACCGTGATTTGGCTCTACTTAAGCACATG